>JAAUYL010051498.1_pt1 | contig 17586 bp, 8 predicted proteins | sample 7278011 | NCBI WGS metagenome assembly JAAUYL01 (sample SAMN14350225, study PRJNA611818) | marine sediment metagenome | isolation source: surface marine sediment (1.8m) | place: French Polynesia: Moorea | collected 2018-08
AAGCAAACAAAACAATGGCATGGCAATAGAAAGTGGATTAAAAGTAGAGTAGGAGGAGAGAAGTAAGACAAAATGCTATAGAAAAAATTAAGACTGTCTATGGGATTTTGTTTGCTTTTATTACGAGGTGCCGCTATATCCTATGACAAAAAAGAGCATAGAGCTGCAGCCATACAAAAATCTCGGCGGAATTTCCGAAAGTGTTAAAGGGTCCTTTTCATTTGCCAAATATTTTCATGATTTTCTTAGCATAGAATTGATAGATGAATAAGGTATTCAATAAAAATCGCTGTTAATGTAGGGAAGACCTTCGCCTTGTAGAAAATCACTGCATGTAAAGCAACAAAAAGCGATTAAAAGAAATATTTATAATGAAATTCAGCAGGGGTTATTTGAAGACAAGACAACTTATCCCCCGTAGCAGCAGAAGCACTTTAGAGGCTTTCAAAAAATTATTCAGAAATCCATATCAACTATATTTTGGATTTCTGGGTGCATGAAAGGCCTGGGGAAAGTAGGGAAAGTCGCTTTATAATACTTGGCAACGCCTGACATCACTGCAGCTCGTCTTTTGGCACGCTTAAAAAAGCAATGCTCAATTTTGAAATTTGAAAAAAATCCGTGAAATCTAGTCCAGCAACCAAAATGGGAACAGTATCAGAGGGAAAATGCATAAATCGTATTGCATTGAAATACCTAGCTGACTTCTGGAATTTTCAAACTCAGCCATAACTTAAAACTGGATAACAAATCAAGACCTTGTGTCACTTCGAAAGCTAGAGCTCAGTCCTTGAGAGACTAAAATATGAAGCAATAATGATGTCTTACTTGATAGAGGACTTCTACGGGAAATCGCTTTCCACATTGGCCGCACTTGAACGGTTTCTCTCCGTTGTGAAAAGTCTTGTTGTGTTGCTTGAGGTAGCACAACCGATTAAACACCTTGTTGCACTCGTTGCACCGGTACTCCCCCATGCTGTTCGGCCCCGACACGTTGGGGGGCGTGGCCAGGTTCGGGGTCGGGGGTCCGCCGCCCCCGACTCCGCCTTCGAGGCTGTCGGTGGGCGTGGCCGGCGTGCCGGCGGCCTCGCTCATCCCCTCCTCGAGGTCGGCCGTCGCGACCGACAACTGGTCGAGATCGTCCTTGACGCTGCTCCCGCCGCCCTCGCTCACCGAGGGGGGGACGTAGCCAATATCACCGTATCGGCCCCCGGGTCCGGGGGCGGACATGGGCGGGGCCGCCTGATACATCATGCCCGAGGGCGTGTATCCTGCCCCGCCCCCGCCGTTCGTGTGGCTGTAGTCGGTCATGGAAGTGCTATAGTGTCCGTGATACGAGAAGGCCGACGGCGAGTACATGTCGGAGGGGGCCACGCCCCCCATCCCGCCCCCGAAGTCGGTCGTCCCGCCCACCATGGGATCGCCCCCGGGATGACCCCCCGGGTGAGCCCCGGGGTGGCCCGGGTAGGCCGCCGGCACGCGGCTCACAGCGCTAACGGAGTCAGGGGAGTAGAGGTTGGAGTGGTGTCCGTACGATCTGCTCACAGCCAACATTTGCTGTTGCTGTTGTTGTTGCTGCTGTTGAATTTGGTACAGCTGTTGCTGCTCGCTCGGCTTCAGGCCGGTCGCGGGGTCAACAAGATCACTGCTGCTCGAGCTGCTGTTGCTGTTGCTGTTGATATGACTAAGCGAGGACGAGTCCTTCATCGAGGGGAGGGGGCGCATTGGAGAGGCGCCTCCCATTCCTGAGGGGGGCGGGGGTGGGGGTGACAATATCTGCTGCCCGGGGGCCATGGGCGAGCCAGCATGGCCCATCATGCCCCCGCCGCCCCCGGGGTGCATCTTGGCCGGCGAGGCCACCGAGGTCATCGGGCTGGTCCGGCTGCTGTTGCTGTAGAACCCGCTCGTGGCGGAGGACCCCCTTGGCGAGGGCGAGTTAGGACCATTGTTGTTATTGTTGTTATTTGGGGGGCCCCCTCCGCCACCCCCCGGCGAGGTCACCGACGGGTGGTTGCTCATGGCGGAGGTAGTGGAGTTGCTGTTCAGGCTGGGGTGCGGCGACGAGGGGCTGGGCGAGCTGTTGAGCGTGGAGGTAGAGTTCGAGCTAATACTGTTCATCGAGGGGGGCGGGGCCCCCTCGGGCGTGGCCGTCAGCCGCGAGTTGGGGGGCGGGGCCGACGCCGCCCCCGGGGGTCCACCCGGTATCAGCCTCGGACTTCCGGCCTTGGGGTTGACATGCTGTTGTTGCTGCTGTTGTCTGGTCGCGTTCTTGTGAAGGGTCGTGTTGAAGTGACGCTTCAGATGCCCCGAGCTCGTGAACCACTTGTCGCAGGCCTCGCACTGATACGTCTTGATGCGTTTCACATCCTCGTTCGACTGGCCGCTGTGATTGGAGGCGGGTCTCTTGAGCCCGCCGCCGCCCACGGGTGGCCCGTTCGGGTTCATCCAGTCGCCGGGGTTGCCGCCGGGGGTCCCGTGGTTGCCGTACATGTCGGCGGATCCCGCCGGAAAACCGCCACCACCGCCGCCGTGTTGTCCTGGATGATGGGGGTACATTGGGTTGCCCCACATCACGTTGGAGGCGGTGAAGTGGCCGCCGCCCCCGGGTCCACCCGAATCTCCATACCCGCCCATGGAACCCGGCACGCCTCCCTGAGGCCCGCCCACGGGATTGGCCGCGGCGTTGTTGTACCTCTTGACGGTGTTGCTGTCGAGGTCCCAGATCTCCTCCGAGGAGGAGGCGTCCAACTCGAACTCGCCCGTCGTGTTCGTGTTCGTATCACTGAGCCCGCCACCCCCTGCCGAGGCCGTCGAGGCTGAGAAGGCCTGCTGTTGCTGCTGCTGGCCGAACATTTGCTGCTGATGTGGGTGCTGCAGCTGTTGCTGTTGTTGCATTGTCTGATGCGGAGGTTGCGTGTGTTGCTGTTGCGGAATTCCGTGACCGCCGGAGGCCGGCATCGGCTGGTGCATGTGGTGACTAGTCGCTCCTATGGCACTTGGTAAGGATTCGTACGAAATCATGGTTGCTGCTGCAAGACAAAAGAGCGGAAAAAATCATGTTTTATCTTGTCGAAACATGTTGGAGCACGCTTGTACTAGTAGTCCTTAATCAGGGGCGTGTCGCCGATTTAAATTGCGCCCGTTACGGTTTCACGGAATATTTTTATTTAGGAATGGGTGTGTCGACTTAACGAGAGGTGATGATGCCGCGGAATCAAAGCCAACAAGCGATTTATTATCAGCGGCCAGAATTAAGTTTTGAATGGGTGTGAGCTTGAACATGTTTGACAAGATGCTTGGTCAAGTCAAAGGAACACGCGATTTGGATTTTTGGAATTGGTTTTAGTACCTGACGATGCTGAGGATGGAGAGATGGCCTCGGCGCTCGATGGCGGGGTCGGTGTGTTGGTTATAATCGAGGTCGGCTGAGGCTGCTGCGGCTGCTGTTGCGGGAAATTGTTGTTGATGATATGCTTCGAGGTCGACGAGATGACCGGCGCGGCCGAGTCCGTCGTCGAGTTGTTCGAGGACGGCGGCGGGCTGAGCGCGGCCTCGGCTGCTGCAGCGGCTGAGCTGCTTGACGACCAGCTGATGACCGGCGCCGCGCTGGAGCTCGAGGTCGACGACGTTGTCGCTTGTGTTCTTAGGAAACTTTCACCGTGAAACTGTAACCAAAAATATGGTCCTTTACTTTAACTCAGTTTTCAATTTGACACAAAGTCGAAGTCGATCGAGTTCAACTCTCAGCTTTGTTTTGAATTTCAAAAACAAAAAGTAAACGAAACGAAACAAAACAAAATTCAAAATGGCCGAAACACTAGTGAACAAAAGTGGAATCGCCATCTTGAGTGACTACCGTCAAAATCAATTCAAGTTGAGCCTCCGAACAAATCCATGGAAAGTAACGATGGCGGGAAATTTGCCAAGAAACTATGCGCAATGCAATAAAATCGATTATTTCCTCCTCGACGGCTCGTGGTAAACACGTCCATGACTCCAATTCGAAGTCACAGAATCAAGAATAACTTCTCGGGACCCGACGAGAATGAAGACAGGACACGAAATCCCGACGAACAGTGAACGAAAAAAGCATGTTGTATTTTTACAACTCGACGACGAGTCCAACAGCAACTTCTTGAATACAGAATACAGTGTGACTTAGCAGAAACAGAGAAGGTTCTTGGTAAATGGAAACAGAATCACAATGTCACTGACACCAGCATTTTCAGGTAAGCCGATCCTGATCAAACTTGGCCAACTTCAAATTCTTACAAACCCGTCAAGTCGACTCGAAAATTGGCAGTTGAGCTGTTGCCATTCTTGACTTTCTGTCAAAAATATCCGAGAAAATTCGACTGTAAGAAATACAAAACAACAAACAAAAAGTTTCCATTTTGTGTGATCGCCAAGTCCTGTCGGACTTGCCGGACTTGAGGAGCAGCTTTTTTCCAGAGGATAGCTCGACGACACACACGTTCGTTCACTTGTTTTACTTTGCCTTCCTAGCTTCCTTACTGTTTTTGAAGGTTGGAAAGCTCTGCTTAAAAACGTCCTTGAATCACTGCACAAGCTCTTTTATAAGCTAGTCTTAGCTAAGCTTAAAGCTACCTCTGCCTCTCTTTAAAAGTCCGAACGTGAACGCTGAAATCTGTTTCTCAAATCAAAAGTTGTTTCCCTAGAATTGTGGTGGTTTAAAACAAAACGCTGCCGGACCTCTTGTCACTTTTTGTCAAAAAGCGCCACTTTTAACCGACATCTGCAAAATTCCCCGTCAAGAAAAGTTTTCAACCTCTTCTTTTAACCGAATTTTCATTTAAAATTGTAAGAATAGAGAAGAAAATAAAACTGCACACATAAATAGACGAGGAGCAGGAAACAGCAATGCTATGCTATCCCATCTAACATACCGAACGTGCTTTCGAGGTTGTTATAGTAGATAGTACTAGTAGAGGCTGCGAGGCCGTTCGAGGCCGTTCGAGGCCGGAGATACAGATGTCCAAAAAGAGCTGGTGTATCAAAATTGCCCAAGGTCGCTTCTTTGCCTACCAAATCGAACAGCTCTTTTTCACGAAAAATTTCAATATGCTTGACCATTCAAAATGTCTTTATTTTAGGTCTCTGAACATCCAGGGTCTTTGTAAAGCGATGCCTACTACTACTATTACTAGCTTCTACGTTTTCTAAGCTGAAACGTCCGAAATAAGAAGAGAAGAGGAACATACTATAGTTATACAGTATTCTCATTTTGCTACTACTAGTGCTGTGCTTTCATACGTAAATACAGGCAGTACAAAGATGTACAGGGTGTCCAAAACAAATTCTTCCATTGGAAAATGACCACTGACATCATTGAGACACTCTGTACTTTATCACACATTGGACTTGTATTGTGCACATGCCTCTAAATAAATAGAGTGGCACGGCTTGCATAACAATATACTAGGATAAATTTTTCGGGAAATTTTGGTCAGCCTATATAAAATTCTTGAAGATTTATTAGTTGCCGTTGCTTAATGCGTTCAATTACCGTTTGTACACAGTCTTTTTTTCTGCAGTACTGAGTTTAATACTGTGTTTGCGTTGGGAGTGTGGGGTAATTTTTATTTATACCTATATATGGTCCTTTATCGTGGCTATGGTGGAATGTATAATTAAATGCCTTAATGAGCACTTAAGGCTTGATAGTAATAATTGTACTAAGTATTTATTTACTTATACTATTTTAACTGCCTGCCTGCACACATACACATATGGTGGTTAGGTTTGGTTGTTTTGTTTTTTATCAGACTGCTGTGTCAACTGCTCGTAGTTTTGCTATCAGTCAGAAGTCATGAAGAATTTTAGAAAGCAACAACAAATATTCTCTGAGCTTGGAATTTTAATTGGAAATTGGCACTAGTTGTAAAAAGATTTTTAGGAGAACATGCTTTTTAAAATAACCGCCAATTTTACCGGACTCACTCAGTCGTAATTCGTAATTGATTTTTCCGCTAATTGCAAGAGCTCTACCTCATTTTTCACAACCAACCTCGCACTGCCAATTTTTTGCTGCAAAAATTGTCCCACACTGTTTAATTTTTAACCTGTTTTTTACGGCTTTTTAAACCCTGATACTTAATAAGCCAAAGCTCCATATTAATGCACACAATGTTAAGAGCACTGCAATTATGTCATTTGTTAAACTTTTTTGCCTTGGAAAAAAATCATACATTTTAGCCAGACACGAGGATGATTTTTCAAAACGACATGGGCTTATCTTAACTGGAAAGCACAGTAGCCAAGTTTGATGACGTTAACTTTAACAGTCAGTAGCTCCGTTCGACTTTCACATGTATTATCAGCTTGGCAAGAAGTCTTTATGACACCTGTGTGACAGACATTACTCTATTGCTCTTTCAAATTGACGTGCACCTTTGAAGTTAAAACGACAATAACCCAACTTCTAGCTTTTTTGGACATTGACAAAAATTCTATCGCTAAGTGCTTTCCACTTTTTTTCTGAGCTCTCGAACGAACAAACGTCAAACTCGAAGCCGCAATTTTCAAAAAAGTGAGTGTATGTTTCTCTTTCTCTCTGACATTTTAATCAGAACTGCAGTCACTTCAATATGCGGATCGCATGATTTTTTCTGGGGAAAAAAATAGTGAGCTAATTTGGGCGGTTTCCGTGAATTTTGGACCATTATAGGGGGGGTTAAAACTGGCCATATCTCGTCGATGATCACCTAATCTACTCGTATGAATTAATTTTCCGGCTCACAATTCGCTAATTTCTAATTTTTCGAGCGTAATTTGACGATCGCAATCTATATTGCTTTTTAAAGTCGACTCCCCTTTTGGTGAAAAAATCTGCAATCACACGATCTAGGTACAATAAGTCCATATCCTGCCCAGCCGTGACTTCCATGAGAATGACCAAACATCCAAAATACTCTTGATTTCTTGAGGATAGCCTAATTTGCGAGTCATACTCTCAATTCCAGAGTATAATATTAGTATAAGATTGACAGTGCAAATAACTAAACAAACTCCGCTGCGGTTGCTATTTTCATTTTGATTACTGACCTTCCCATTTAAGATGATGACCAGATCCGGCCTTGCATGCCCTAAAGTGTGCGTGCAGTAACAGCGAACAAATGCGCTGAGCTAAATAAATTCACCCGGGATTTCTGAGCTGCGGAAATGCAAACAAAATCGTTCGCACCTCCAAGGCCTTTCAAAACTTTTCCCCCTGGCTGGCTACTGACCTTTGAAATTAAGACTCGCGAACGGCGAACCCTTGCTCTTATTGTGATGGGACAGTAATAGCTGCTGCTGCTGGAACACAAAATATTCCTGCTGCAATCTTTGGTAAAAGTTAGTTCTCGTTCGTTCGGAATATTTTTCCGTTGTTGTTTTTGTTTTTGTCAACAGTCAAATAAGCGTTTTGCTGTGTAGGCAAGCTAGATAGTTCATTAACGAAATTCTTCAAGTAATTGGTTTCATACTGAATCGTTTTCGCGTGTTGTTTACAAATTCAGGAAAGCTCAAAGCTGAAACTAAATTGGCAATTGCCGCGAAATTAATTCGAGGAACGCCAAGTTTCTACAATAAGCGAATGAAATGACCATGATGGATAAAAAACTGTACAGCAAACAAGCAAGTACTTATAACAAAACAACTGTGAAAATGATAGATGATGTTGATATCTCTGGACAGAGGAGCAGACTCTGCTGTAGCCTTTTTACTCTCGTGAAACAGATGTATTTAATGCAGATCACATCACATTGATGATTCTGGACTGGATCCAACTGAAGGCAAACATTCCTTCAAGCTAGGACCAAACATAGGAGAGCAAAACTAGTCCTAGCCTAAGCTCTTATCAACTTGGCAGGTCAGTAGGACAATATTTTTTACAATTGAGATGCCTTGCCTTGATAATGATAGCTGTGAAAAAATGTCAATAATATCTGTGCAACTTTTTTTCATCCACCTTTTTGAAAGGGATCTACTCTTTTCTGGACGTCAGTTAAATAATTTGATGGACAAATCACTTCTTCTGTCGATATGTCGAAGTTCAACAAGATCAACGATTTTTTTGCAAATAATAATGAAATAGCCAGATTATATAAGTACTGACCTGCAAGTGGACTCGCAACGAATTGTCGCTATCAAACTTAATAGCGCACTGCTCGCAACTGAAATCCGCTGTCGTCGTTGCACTTAGTTTAGAATTATTTTCCTGATCAACGTTGAGATTCGCCGTAATTGGGGTTGCCGTTGTAGTGCTACTCGTTGTCGTTGATCCTGAGGGGCTGACGCTAGCCATTGGGAATATCTTTTCAAATATTCACATTTTGTTCTTCTTCCAGAAAATTTTTGCCACTTCTGATCGCTCTTCTCTTGTTATTTTAAGCTTGACCACTTCACTATAGAACGACGAGTTGGAGGAGGAGGTGAGCATATACAGTGAGGATACTATGTAGCACTGAATTTCACACTCAATATCATCTTTTCTGATTATTCTTCTGAGTTGACATCCAACACCACAAACAAAACCAATTGCTCCGTACGTAAATGTCTACTAGCTAGCGTTTTATTTTTTGAGTTTTCGAGTCTCTTGGTCAGTATACAGTAGATGTAGTTAGTTATAGTAGCACTCGCGCTAGCAGTAGGACGAAGAGTCGCACAAGCTTAAATTTAGCTACGTTTTTGGGTAGCAGAGTAGTGCTCAGGTGAAGTACTCTGTATTTTACATAGGCTAGCACGGATTTCTTTCCTCAGCTTCTTGTACTTCTAGATCGCTCGCCAGGGGGCCGCACTGACCAATAGGTTTTTGGGCAAGCGAGCGCGATTCGAACCTATGCAATGCGTACTTATGTACTTATTTTTGGGCGCTGGGGTGCGCCCAAAACTTGACCACTATGTTATAGGATTTTGCCCGAGGCGGCTAGAGACGAGCGAGAGCACGTTACCACCTGTATACGCTTTAGCTTCAGGGAAGCATGCTTGGTCTTGGGTACTGTATCCCACTTTACGATGGTTAGACAGTATTGTAAAAATAGGTAGAACTTTTACCCCTCGAGGGGGTGTGGCGATAGCGACTGAGTTTCGCACTGGCACACGCCCATAGCCTGCTTCTTGACCGGCGCGCGGCGCGCTTACACTTGACCACTTAGTATTATATGTAAATAGATAGTGGGGTAGTGGGGTGTTCTGTCACTAGTATAACCTATAAACTCCGTTCTGTTCGTTCTTTCACTTGCAGCACGTGAGCGTGAGCTTTTCTCAGTCCAATTGTCAATTACGGATAGCCTCTTCTTAGCACATAGCATAGATGATTGTTATTGTTTGGTATGCAGCCATATACACTTTATGATGCGTTATCCTGATGGTGTGATTGGTAATTTGGTAATTCTTGATTTATTTTCAAGTAATAACAGAGAAGAAGGCTATCCTCTCGTTCCTTCCATCTCAAAGCACAGCCACTTCGGTACTACAACAACTCTAACTTACTCCGGCTAGTAGTAGTATTCTGAACCTCTATAGTTATGTGCACACTTCTTCTGAGCTCGGACAGTCAGTCGACAGTCCCATGCTGCTCCTCTGAAAATATATGTAGAGGCTATTTACTACGACTACGAGTAACTTGAGGACGAGCGATAGTAGTAGCCTCGCGCAAAGAAATAGCGCTGGCCTCTAATACTGTACTCTACTCTTATACGGAGGACGACGTCGCTGCTGCCGCGAAGCATTTTATGCATGGAACGAACGAAAGAGCTGCTATACTGTATACAGAGTCAGTAGTGCCTGAGAGAGGAGTGACCAGAACTGGCTTTCAGGAAAGTAACCGACGACTGGTCAAGTCCTGGGAAAGCTGGCATGGGATGGCTGTTTCGGAAAGGTTTTGGCTCTTCCTTGATTTCCTATAGTATTCCTCAGGACCTTGACGCAAGGAGGTACATATTGTCAAACTAAAGCTAATCCATGAATGTTCTTAAGATATAATATAGAATAGAAGGGTCAATCTGGGGCATTTTTGACCATTTCTAGGGCTCTTTTCTAAAACTCTCCATCTGGAAACCCGCCATGCCATACCCATACACAGGACACGAGAAGAAGGAAGAAGTCCGGTCGTTGTAGTATTTAGTTCCTATTCTATCCAAGAAAATACAGAGCGCGGGCCGGCCGTCATGTCCCTCTGGCTCAAGACTTTGTAGTACTATAGTAGTAATATTGTCCAGAGCAGCAGCTCCACAGCCACCACGAGTTTCCTTAGCGTGCTGGACATTCGCTGGACTTCTCTCTTCCTAGTTGGACTCGCTTTCCAAAGGGGGAGTGGGGGCGCGATTTGCCGTTCAGTGGATAGGTAAAACCATGCAGCAAGTACGTAAATAAAGAAGAGAGCTCGCCGTTAGCTCCGGGCTTTGGTCAGTTCGTAGACCAGGATATAGCAGTAGTAAGGACGAAAAATTCCAATACAATAGTACCTTCCTATAGCGTTTTTTACTGTGAAACGATCTTGTAAGGTATTCCTTACCTAAGATATTAATCTACCTATATAGGGATGAGCAGGAGATGCTTAAAACTGAAAGCCTATTTTTTCCCAGCAAAAATACTTATGTAGTTTAATGCCTATTCGCGCATGCATATACTTAGAACTACTGGACATTTCGGCATGCCCTACCTTACTAGATACTACTAGGACGAGCTTTCTAGCCTTTTTATGTAAATATCTTCTCCCTTCTATCTATGCTATATACGCAACTTTGGGCAATCGTCCAGCGAGAAGAACATAAAGCAGCAGTGAGAAGAATAGCTCACACACATTCTAGCAGCTCTATATCCTTATCCCTGTAGATTCGTAAGAGGCAGCAAAGTCGTCAAGACACTCATGTGGTCAGAAATAGCGAACCCCGCCAACATCCTGGCAATTTGAATCTCTGATCATTAGATGTCTTAGGATAGCTGATGCTGGTCATGCAGTGTCGTGAATTTCTGATCTGGTCAGCCTTGTGTGAGTCTCTGGTCAAATAGGCGTTTTTAGGGCAATACGTTGCCTCGGGCGGCCCGGGACTAAAGAACTTGCTATACTGCATGTCTATAATAATAGTAAAACTTATGTATATAGGTAACTATACTTACCTCAATAGCCATCTAAATATCTGTACTACCACTGGACTGATGGAACAGCTCAGTAAAGAAGAAAATACCCTGTACATATTTACTTGCGTAGACAAAACCAACCGTGCAACTCGTCAAGGACATCCCGGGGATTCGACCCGAGGGCTGGGTCTAAGCCCGGGGGACCCTCGGGCGACCCTGGGGCCCTTGTTTACGAGTCATTTATCGAGTTGCAAGGTTAGTGCCCGTCAGTAGTGCGAGGGGGGAGGGAAGAGAGTGAGAGCTGCTGCAAACGGTGAATAGTCGAGTGAGGTGTCGTTTGGTATGAGCATGCAAAGTGCGAGAATTGGGGAGGGTGGGACGCTAGTTTACCTCCCCCTCACCCCCCATTTTTAGGGGGTGGGAAGGTAATAAAAATCTGCGACGAACAGAGGCGAACTTACGACATTGGCACTACTTCTTGGCTGAAGGAATTCGGGGACGGTTTTTAAGATCGAAACAACCGAACGGACTTTTGGAGGCAATTTACTGCCCCGAGTTTAATTTAGCACATGCTCGAACAAAAGCTAATTATGGGGCTATTTTAAATAGTTTTTTTTTTTCCAGTGCTGGCTGTGCGTCCATCCTGGTCATCTATTTTGGTAGACAGAAAATGGTGGTCATCTGCTGGACAAATGATATCGGCTTTTCAAACTCTTTCGTAGGCAGAACTGAGACTGAAATTACTTTGGGATACTACAGTAGAAAATACAATAAGCCTGGTCTCATCTGCAGTTTAAAATTGAGAATACCCGTGTAAAAAAAGAATTTCTACTTTTTCAAATGAGACCATTTTAAGGCAATTATACCCTTTTCATAATTGAGTGCTTATTTGACGAGTTTTCTGTCGCGAAACATTCGAAATATTCTGCACAGAAGCTCCCCATCTTTGCCCTAGGATCCAAAAAATATACTAAGCATGTTTTTATATGGTGTGACGAATATAAAATTAGCCTGCATTTCACTTAGTGAGACAGGCTATTTTTGGCCAAAAAAGTGCAAAAGTCAACTAAATTTTCTTCGAAAAACGTTCATAGATGGCGCTAGTGGCGCGTGCACACCCTTAAGTAGGCCAGGAATTTTGATGACAGGTCTTGCACTGAGAGTTTGAGCATAGGTACAGCGATACTAGCGCCCTCTGTCGAGATTTCACTGAAAAATCTAAGCTGTCCCTCTGTAGAAACATGTTCGTATTGTAGTAGTTGTAGCTTAGCTTAACGTATGCCTGAAGCTACCCCCAAAAAATAGAGAGAAAACACTTTACAGTAGTAAAGTCGGGTAGTTTTTTCCAGTATGGCATAGCATGCTTGGCAAGGCAAAATAATAATACCATAGGTGCGTATACGTTCTCAGATTTTCAGACTATAAAATTGACCTAAAACACGGAAAAGTTCAAACCAAAAAGAAGTCCAAAATCATGCACACATCCATGTCAAAACAGAAGCTGGCGGAGCAAAAATCTGGCGATAAGATTTTGGAAAAAAAGCGCCGAAAAAATTGAACACGTGCAAATCGTATAACAAAATTGTTCTATTTTTTTCTTGAATTTCTAGAGTTTTATTGCTCCCATCGGTAGGAACTTCTCCTCCTCCTACTCAAAATAGCAGAAATCGCCTACTGACCGTTCAATTTAAGATCTGCCAAGCGTTGGTAACGGTCAGTCGTGAATTTAACGTGACAGGTCAGTAGAGAAACACAGTTCCCTTCCTTTGATTTATCATTACGAATTTGGAGGATCAATCTCAGATCTTTGGCCATTATGTGACGTCTCCAATGTTTTCTTGCCCGCTTTTCGACCTGGAGGGAAATCCGACCCAATTTCCCAATTATTTATTTGTTTACCGCTGAAAGCGATACAGAATGAAACCATCAATTGAATTGGAAAGTAATTTAAGTCAAGATGAAAACGGGATAAGCTGATCTTCATCTTCAGAAAGGATTTGCGAATTGAGGGAGCAGGGAGTACGGTATCAAGTAGATAGATAGAGCAGGCAATTTACCGGAAATAAACCATTGCTTTGAAACTTCCGGTTACAAAATAGGCTATACTTTTGACATGAAAGCTTGCTTTATAAACCACTTTTGATTTGACCATTACTGGAGCACAATTTTTAATGTTATTTTCCTTATAAAACCTTGACAGAAATCGGGGCGTTTTTTACTCCCAAAAAGGTGACCAATGCCTCTGGAAACGATGCAGCCTATTTCATCTGCAACCTTGCAAAACCGAATTACTTACTTATTTTCCTAGTTCCATAGGTGATAAGGATCTTCCGAAATTGGTACGATAAATAGTTACTTACGCTGACGTGTCTAGTGCGAGAGAAAGAAAATTCTACATAAAAGCAGCAGCTAAACGCCCTACAATCTGTACTGGACTCCCAAAATTTGCCTCCAGCGACACCCTCGAAAATCTGACAACAATAGATTGAAAATGAAGGACAGCAAGCAAGCAGGCGATTTAAAGATCCCATTTTAAATTCCTAGAAAAAAGAGGTTTGCCAAAAACGGTTGAATCGGAAATTCCCCATTAATGAGCATCAACATTTTTTCGCCAAACTCAGTCTTTGAATATAGAGCAAGTAAACCTAACAAAATGCTCAAAAAGTCAAGCAATAACTTTCCTTTTTACCAACGTTTTGGTTCTGAAAAAAAGAATACTTTTACACTAGAGTCCAGTCGAAGCTAAGCTATAGCTATTCGTCTCCTTCAGTTCTCAGCCAACCCCCATTTTCGTTGAAGAAATACACAGATCCTGATTTTCCGGGAAAACTAGAGATTGTTTCCTGAAATCTCAGTCTCCTGAGTCCTGAATTTCTTCGGAAAAAGTTAGCATTTTCTCTCTGTAAAATGCAGGTTCTTTTCGATTTTGAGTCTCTGACCAAGGAAGGGTCTAGCACGAGTGCCATATATAAGTTCGTCTCAGTGTGCGTAACCAATTTCAAAATGTAGGAATGCTAAGCTAACGAAAAAAAGCCACCACTGATTGCTTTTTTCTGGGTGAAATTAAATTCCATTAATTTGTTTCCCTTCTTTCCATTTTAATGATTTCGTTATTTCACCAGCAATGACTCTCGTTGCATTGCAGCCATATCCGGGTCATCTCGTTACTGTACTTATTTTTAAGTATTCTTTGCTTTGGTGAAAGTTTGAGCTGCTTCGTTTCATTATTACATAATAATCGCATTCTGTCAATTGTTAACTTTGTTTTCATTTGTTTTGTTGGCGAAAAACTCGAGAAAAGAAGTCAAAATGCCCCAGGAAAAAATAGCTTGATTTGGTATGTGGATAAGAATTTTAGTGCTTTTGCTTTACGCTCTAAAATGGGCATGAATAGGTTGTCTAATTTTTACAGGGACACAAAGTTTATATCTGACTGAGAATGGCGTGTTAAAGATGGTTGATGTCCAATAAAAAGGAGGGAAATAAAATGAACCCGAGGGATTTTATTTTGGTAAGGTCAAAATATTCGGGAAATGTCAGCAATCCAATAGACATCGCCGCGTAGTCATAAAGTTTGCTGATTTTCTTTGACTGCTTGATTCCATTTTATTTAAGGAAGCACAGAATTTTACATAGAAAATTGGTCAGACTTTCACTTGAAGTGGACATACATTTTGGTGAAGTATTTTTTTGCAACCGAAAAATAAAATGTTGGAGAAACTACGCGCGTTCTGCGCAAGCTAGATATTATTATTGTATAGCGTTATTTTCATTTTTTTCGTCGTACAAAATATGCGACACAAAAGATTTCCAGGCATTTTTTTCGTGCTTGCGCAAAAAATCTTTCAAAAATGCATTCGCTACAGGATCTGTTTTCTATTCTGACAGCAATTAAAACGCTCTGTCCTTCAATATTTGATTTGATTGCAATTTTTCCTAGTGGTCAAAATTTTCGCCACACATGATTCTGGCATGTCGTCGTCGTAGTATTCGAATTTTGGACATTCCTGCGAGCATTTTCAAACTATGCAGTGGCATGAGCCAAGTCTGACAAAACTTAACCAGTTGGTCAGACTTGAGTGGGGTCAGTGTAGCCGGTGCATTCCTTCCAGCAGGGAACTTTATGGCCATTCAAGATGCATGCCTGTATGCTGGTATTTATCAGTTTTTCCTGATTCCAAATCTTGACAAATTTTCTTTTGAAGCTGCAAGGACATAAACCACGGCTGGGCGAGCGATTTCACTCAAACAACGACAACAAACTAACTCCTATACAGAGGATAGCCTCCAAAATGTAAATAACTACGAGTATGTAGCAACTACATATGAAGTGATGAAGAAATATACCGGTCTGCACCGAGAGAACTGAATTACAACGGGTTTTCCAGATTCAAAACCTAACCATTTTGAGTAAAATCTATAGCAGCACCCTGTACCTATACCCCCTACATAAAATAGCCTCTCAAACTGGGTATCACCACAGCCTTATGATTTCAAAATGCCTAGCCAGTGACCACCTGAAAAATATGATGCAGTGGATAGTTTTAAGGAAAAAGTACTATTTTTGCATTTTAAACCGAGGCCGGCCGGCCTCGCGGCCTCGACGAGCACAGCCTCTACAGTCTACAGTAGAACCTCCTCCTCCTCCACCCTTCCTTCGGTCAAGCAGCAGCTCCAGTGGAGTGGAGTTGAAAGCAACATGAGAGGATCCACCGTTCTTTCTCTCCCTTATACTATTCTGTAGCCATACTTACTGGCTACTGGCGGGACGAGTTTAAACAAGTTCAAACAAGTTTCGATCAAGTTTGGGCAAGTTTCATCTAGCCATTAAATTCCCCTTTAACGCATCACGCATCCTATCGCAAATAACAATGTAACAATGCAATTTTAACAAAACAGAACAGTCGAGAGACTGGCGACTTTCCATTTTTGCTAGTCCAAAGTCTCTTTTCGTACATTTCCTAACACACATGCCTACATACTTTTACATTGAGTACCAAAAAAAGAAGTGGTGGCTGGTTGTTACCGGAAACGTAAGCTCTCAAATGCATCATAAGGTATGGTTTGCAATCTCTGGACATTGACCGAACCATCATGTTGGATCTTTGGTATCCATGAATGTCTTCGAGGTTGTATAGAGTAGAGCAGATCAATATAACTTCAATGTGATGAATCTTTCATCTCGCTTCCAAGCAAAAGGAAGTCTAGGAGTAGTGGACATGCTCTCGTACAAAAAAACATAGTACAATTTCAAGTTGCCTGGGGAATTTAAGGGACCAGAATTTTTTATGCAACTCACTCGGTATTTTGCACAAACTAATTTTGACAGGCTAATAATTTAGCCTTAAATAGTCTCCTGCTCAAAACAATTGCCCTAATTTCTGCGAAAATGACAATTGTACGAGCAAAAAAGTGAAACCTAACCGCTAGTGCCCTGTTCATTTGTTGGAGGAAAAAATGAGTCAGATAGACAGGACTTTGAAATACCTTGTGTAATTGTGTAATATGCAGTAATGACTGTTAGCTGACGACATTAATAATAATGCAATTTTTTGCTCGTTTTCCCCAGTTATCATGGACGAATTTTGGCAGCTTATACCTAGTAACAATAACTGTGGTATTTTCTTGCATTACCTTGATTTTTGACCACTGAAATGGGGTGTTTAGTTTGAAATAACACCAATAAAACAATGTGAATGCAATCATACACAGGTTTTTTTGTTCTAGACGTATGTGCTTTTCCACTATTACATTATTGTTACCCGAAAATTATGTGCGTACTGGTCCGTTAATGAATAATGAATGCCAAATGATCCTGCGTACAAACTTGTTAACAGGGAGTAACACCCTAGCATTGCAATCCACGATCAATGTCATTGTCTTTTGGTTTACTCCAGATTGTAAAGGCACTCTCCGTGTATGCAGAGCTGGAATTGTTAAAGAGAAAAGGAGAGCTTACGCAGTTAAAGACGAAACATACCACAAGCAAGCAATTGAGGTAAATAATGACCTAATTGTTTTAAAAAGGCCATTACCATTCAAAAGAATGTGAAATTGCCTCATGTTCTAGTGGTCAAATTGTCAAACAATAACTTGAAAGAGAGTGGACATGGATGTTTATGTTGTGGTTGTTGTGCTATGCTGCAGGTTTTTCAATTATGTACATGTAAACATATCACCCACATCACAGCAGCTCTTTGTTTATTATTGTACACTTGCTTTCAATGCTCTTTGGCCAAGCCTAATAATCAATATGTTATCCCCAGGCTAAAATGATCATGCCTGACCCTACAGTCAATTATGCTTTCATTAAGTACTTAAGTACTTAAGTAAGTAGGGTACCTGTCTTGAAATATCAAAAGAAACTTTGTCTACAAATTCCATCACGATGGTGACTTTTCAGCCATCACAATTGACATTTTGTAACTTCTCTCAAAAGTTTTGCCCAGAAGCTGTATAAATAAGTCAAACGCCAGAGCTTTTCTTTGGAAAAAGAAAAAA
>JAAUYL010007237.1_pt1 | contig 17553 bp, 13 predicted proteins | sample 7278011 | NCBI WGS metagenome assembly JAAUYL01 (sample SAMN14350225, study PRJNA611818) | marine sediment metagenome | isolation source: surface marine sediment (1.8m) | place: French Polynesia: Moorea | collected 2018-08
CGACGACAAGATCCACGCGGCCTCGGTCGGGGACGATCCCACCGGGGTCAACCTGACGGTGGCAAAGTGGTGCCCCATGGAAAATTGCACCGTCTTGGTGTTGGGCAGCCAGTATGGCATAAGATTGTGAGCATACCGATTTCACGTAAAAAATATGGAGAAATACTAAACAGGGACAATTTTTTTCTAGGTATGATTGGGATGGCTCTACTCTAATTTTAAATTATGATTTCAACGAAAACGGAATCGGCGTGGATGAGAGACAGGTCACTGGAGGAATGGCGAGAGGTGCTATTGGCTTGGCATACAAAATTTGATCTTAGGTATTTTTTTTCAACTTAGGGGTTGCAGCATTGGGATCGAACTACATCGCCGTCGGGATCCACACCGGCACCATCATCCTGTTCAAGGTCACCTCGGACACCAAGAGCTTCATCTGCAGTGTTGTCGACTCCCAACGCTGTCACATCAACCCGATCGCCGACCTTGCCTCGACTTCGATCGTCCTTCCCGAATCTGAAGGAGGTGGTAGCAAAGAAATCCTCGTTTCAGGTGAGTATATCTATGTCCTCAAAAATACAATCTGGTAACACCGCCGTTCGCTTGATTGTAAAGAGGGAGAAAGAAGTCAACAGCGTTCCCAGATAACTTGCTTGTTTTTTCTACGAAAAGGTGATGATATCGGCCAAATTTCTATATGGCAACTGACGGACAACTCGTTGAAACATTTGAAAACGATCGAGCCATACGGGGAGTTTCCAATCACGACCCTGAGCCTGTGGAACAGAGTGGCGAAGGGTGTCATTATTGCTGGCTATGGCTCTGGACATCTAAGGATTTTCAGCATCCTGAGCGGAGCGATCGTCGCCGAGGCCGGTGCTCATGCTGGTTGGATCACCGGGATGGACCTGGCCAGCCAGTCTGGTCTTTTAATCACATCCTCCGAAGACGGTTTTGTCAGGGTAAAAACAGCACATTTTCACATAAAATGGTACACGTATCTAGTTAGATAATTTCATTTTTAGGTCTGGCAACTCAGTCAGAAAGGCCACATCATCAGTCACAGGTTCTCCCAGGTCGTCCCAGACTGCCTGATCAACGGCGTCAAGTTCTTGGACAACAAGGGCGCCTCCTTCGCGGTCACGGCCTACGACTCGAACAAGATCCAGACGTTCGTCATGTAGTCGCCAAAGTCCAAGAGAAATGCCAGAACGCAAACACGATATTGTTTGATAGAAATATTTTAGTATTATATTGTATTTTGCCTGTTGGGATAGTATTTAGAATATCGTAGAATTCTCGTGGTTTTTGTGAAAAAAAAATTGTAGTTTCTTGCATGAATAATTTTCTGATGCTGACAAATCGTGTTGTTTTGTTAATTCTTTAAGTTAAGTATTTAGGTACAATTGGTAACCCTTATAACTGAAATTTTCATGTATTTCCTTAAATTTTTTAAATGCCGAAAATGTCGCGGATGTCACGGATTCGCTGCTCACGTCGTTGCTGCTCCGTCTGGCGGAAGGCTCCCGAAATCAAATGCTTTTTCTTCTCCTGGATGTCGAGCATCTTGTTTTCAATACTGAAATATGTCAGTGTTCTAATTTAACCACTTGAGCTTGGAACAAAATGTTAAAAACTTACCTGTCTTTCATGACAAATCTAATGATTTCCACGTCGCGAGTTTGTCCAAGGCGATGGCACCGATCGAAACACTGCTCCTCCGTGCTCGGATTCCAAGCCGGATCGAGCAAGATCAAATGATTGGCCACGTTCAGATTGAGTCCGACTCCGCCTAAAATCAAAATTCATTAAAAAAATGTTAACAAACACTTCTATTCTATAGTAATGCAACTTACCGGCCCGAAGAGACAACAGCATGACGGTGGGAGACTCATCGGCCGTGCTTTGAAAATCGGCGATCACAGAGGTCCTGTGGCGAGAGGACATGGTTCCGTCCAGACGAGTCCATTTGTAGCCTTCGTCCTGGAGCAGAGTCTGGAAGATGGACAGGAGGCTTGTGAATTGACTGACAATGATAGTCTTCTCCTTGGGCTTGGTCCTGCGCAAGATCTCCAACTCCTTGAGAGCTGCGTTGATCTTGGTGGACGACAGCGTGATCACGATGTCTTCGAACTTGTCCTTGCCCTCCTCGCTGTCCTCGTCTTTGGCAGCCTCTAGGAGGGTCTTCAGCAGGAGCGGACCTCTACACAGCGGACACATGACTGGAGGTTTATTGGACTCGATGTGCTGGACAATGCAGGGTCGACAGTAGACGTGAGCACACGGCGTGATGACGGGGTGGTCAAACTCGGACAAGCAGATGGAGCACTCGTCGCTCATGCCGTCACGGATCATGTCACGGAGCTGTTCGGCCAACTGTTTTGCACGCTCGTCGTCCTCGGCACTGCCGTCATCCTCGTTGCCGTCGCGAGCAGCCTCCGCTGCGACCATTTCCAAGAGCTCGTTCATGTCCAAGTTGTGCCACTGCATCGGAAGCAGATCGCGATGGCAGCAAAGTTGGCGCAGCCTCATCATGACGGCGAAGACATGGGCGTAGTTCTTCAGCAGTGAATTCACGCCCTTGCGCATGTACTTCTCGATAATCATTCTCGCGTGATTGTGGAAGGCGTCGTAGACCTGGCGCTCCTCCTGACTGAACTCCAGCTCCCTGACGGTAACGGTCTTGTTGGGCAAGGCCACGAGTGGCTTCCCATTGATTTTGTCATTCTTCGTCCTCCTCAGGCAGACGGCCTCGATTAGCATCTGCAACCTCAGCACACCCCTAGTGTCACCCATCTTTATAGGGTGTTCGATGTCTTTCTTGAAATGGTGGTACGGTTTGTCTCCATAGTTTGGCTCGCCCAACCAATGAATGAGGGACCACAACTCCATTAGATTGTTCTGGATCGGGGTGCCCGAGATTATCCACTTCCTCTTGACGTCCAAGTTTTTGGCTGCCTTGGACGTTTTGGCCCGATTGTTCTTGATGTAGTGGCCCTCGTCGAGGACGACTCGAAGCCACCGGGCCCTAAGCAGGGCGCCTGGCATGTTGTCATTCAACTCTGCTTGCAATGTTCCGTAAGTTGTCAGGACAATGTCGTAGTCCTCGAGCTCTTTTCCGAGCATGGCGCGATTGGTTCCATGATGGACAAAGATGCTGAGCTCCACGGATTTGTCGACGTGCTCTTCAATTTGCCCGAGCCAATGACTGATCAAAGACGACGGAGTGACAAGCAAAGTAGCTCGCCTTCTGTTACCGACCTTTGCCGGCTGCCTCGGTGGTATTATTAGGTTCTTGCGCTGCTCCTCCGTCAACTCCACGGCCGCCGATTCCTTCTTGGCAACCATGTCACCATCCACAGCTTTCGCGGAGCCAGCCCCCTCTTCTGCTCCGTTGTCATCATTGTCATCGCTTTCAAAGTCCGGGATCTCAAAGTCATCGTCTGGCGACATTGAGCGGCCGACACCATTGGAGTCTTCATTGACAAACGGCGGAGCTTTTCGCTTAAGACCGCCAACCCTGCCATTTGTGATGGGAGTGCTTGAGACTGGCTCTTCGTCGTTAGCCTGTTCAGCCTCGTCTTCCTCATCTTTCACTTCGAAATCAGGATCGTCAGGATCGTCGTCGTGGGGACTCAGTTCCTCCATGTCGGTTTCGATGTCCTCTTCATTCACATCCTCTTGCTCATTCTCCTCATCGGAGGAAGCGGAGGTCACGGCTCCGTCGAGCTGGTCAAAATCTTTGGGGCGCATCTTCATGTTGCGTTCCTCCTCGGTCATGTTCTGGTATTCCTCGTCGTCGCTCAGATCGTCCAAGAACTTCATCCTCTTCTTGGGCTTGAAGAGGTCGGAGGTCGAGTCCACTCCCAGCCTCGCGCCGAGGCTGTCGTTTTTGTCATCACCCAGCATGTCATCAAACTCGTCACGCTCCCCTGAAGCGTCCGCAGGAAGCTCGAGATCGTCGAACGCGTCGGCCTCGTTGTTGGCAGTGGCAGAAGGTCCGGTGATCACGTAACCGTTCGAGTCGTTGAATCGCCTGCGTTTTGAATTCTTGGCCTTGGTCTTTGTGTCCTTGCGACCTTTTCTCACACCGGCTCCGACGTCGAGTCCTTCTCCCTCCAGGGGATCATCGAAGATCTTGGACATTGGCATGTAGCGTAGCGTTCCACGCTCCAATTTCCGTCGCTGTCCGGGGATCGGTTTGGCCAGAGGTTTGCCGTCCCAGAAGTTCGTCAGGATCAAGGACAAGACCGTCAGGGTCTTGCCAAGCCCCATGTCATCTGCCAGTATTCCACCCTACAAAAACAACCGTCAAAATAATGCTAAAAAGGACATGCGAGTGTCAGCTTTACCTTCATGCCCAAGTCATTGCTGTTCTCACGGTTTGCCATCCAGGCGAGCGCGTACATTTGATGGGGGTAGAGCGGGGTGGTGATGGCCTCACATGCCTTCATGTGCTGGCCAGTCAAATGGAGCTTGAGCGAGTTTTCAAAAAGCCGACCCATTTGTTCAGTGACGGCGTCACGGACAGGAGCCCCCTGCTGACCAGAAGGGCCGGCTCCGTCGGCATTGTTGTTGTTTCTCGCACCACCTTCAAAACCAGACTTGCACTCGTCTCTGGCCGTGCTGCAAGTGATGGCGGCCAGGGGGAGAATCTGGTCGGGATTCGTGATCACAATTAGGTCGCCAAGGTTGCCGGTGTTGGCGTGTTGGATGAGCTTCGACTGGTAGCCTTCGGGGATGTCATTTTTGTCAACATCCTCGGTGATGACTCGTTTGTTGCCTGGAAGGACTCTGCAGGCCACGACGCCCACGGCTGCTCCTTTCTTGACGTCGGGCCTCTTGTGCAAGTAGATCCCCTTGCCAAAAGCTTGACTTCCGCTGTGGTTTCGGAACGGCTTGAAGTGCCTTTTGACAATGTTCCACAAGACGTCCTCGTTCTTGCCGGCGTACATGTTGTAGTACCAAATCTCGGGCTCGGCGGGGATGCTCATGACGATGAAAGACTCGCGTTTGCGATTAAACGGGCCTTCGAGGCCGGTGTTCTGGCCTAAGACCATCGACTGGACTCGCATTTGGAACTGGCTGACCTTCCTCCTGAAGTCGGTGTCGATCTCGTCGAACTTGTCTGCGAAGCTGCTCGTCTGGTAAGTCGATCTGGTGAAGGTGACGAGCGAGGGCACCTGTGCCTCTGGTGAATCGAAAACGGTGGAGACAAATTCAGCCATGGCCTCGCCATCGTCTTCACTGTCTTCCAACTCTCGGTAGTTGCTTCGTGAGGCTGCGGCAACTCTCCTGCGACCTCTTCCTCTAACTAAAAGAATTTTTTAGAATTTATTAAAAAAAACAAGTTGTCTCTAGTATTTACCTCCATGAATTCGACCCTGACTTGGCCTCGAGCTCGTCGAGGACACGACAATCTCTTCGGCATTGGCGTCTGGAACCACTTGCACGCTGTCGTCGTGACTCTCCGAGACGACCTGAACACTCCTGTCTTGATCTGTGGTGGTGTCACAGGCGCTGTCGCTGATGTCAACCACCTCCGACGAGGTGGCTGTTGCCGCAGCTGCCGGCCTCGCCCTTGAAGACGATGCTCCCATTGCGGAGTTGTCTGTTGTTAAAAATGCTCTTATTCCTCCTCTTCCTCGTCCTCTCTTCCTTGCTGGCATGTCCTGGAATGAGAGAAAATATGCTTTTTGATGGATCCACATATTTTAGCTTTATAGGTAACAGTGGATTTTATGGGGTCTATTTCACAGGATTGGAGCGGTGGTATCAACGAGATTTTGTAGGATAAAGTAGACAGTACATGGTTGAAGGATGCCACGTCCTCAGGATTCGCAGTTTGCAAGCTTTGAGACGTCTGTGTCGACGATTTTCGTGGACGTCTAAAAAGCCCAGGAACAGGGATCACAGCTGAAGCAGACAGAAACTTTGTTTTCGAGTCAGAGGGTGGCAGGTTCTTCGCAGGATTTGAGGTTTGACAATTGAGTGAAGTCAGTGTCGCCGGTTTTTGCGGACGTTTGAGACCAACTGCGGGGATGATTTTGCATGGAACACTTTGTTTGACAGTAGCAGCGGAGGCTCCACCATCAGCACCAGAAAGATTGATGTTAATGTTCGCGTTGATGTTGTTGGTGATATTAATTGGAGTGGTTGAGGTTGAGCTCTCTTCGTTAGTTTGCGACTTCTGATAAGCCAAGAAATCCTTGAAGGCATTCAGCATGTTGCCAGACACTTTGCCTATCATCTTAAGGAAATCAGCGTTGTTAACAGTCGCTTCATTCTGAACAGTTTGCTTCCTGGCAGACGTTTTGGAGCTAGATTCGGATCTTGGCCTCGTTGAAGTTTGTTCACGAGTGGCATTTTTGTGCACCGTAGCGTGATTGGCACTTCGTGATCGTCGTTTCTTTGGATTAGGCGTTGGAGCATCACGTTGGCTAGAAAAGTTTGACTGCCGAGCTGCCACATTGCAGGAGGACGGGTTTGTCTGGCCTTGAACGGCTGCTTGGACAACTGTCGTTTTCACTGGAGAAAAAAGAGCCTTCTTCGCACCCCGGTGTCCTCGTTTAGGAGTTGAAGTCGCTGTATGCTGATTTTCAAGAACGTCTTCGTAGTTGGCCTTTAGTCGTTCAAAAAATCCCGGTCTCTCGGCGTCGATAAGGCCGGCTTGGCTCAAGTCCGATTGTCGTTGACGATCTTCATTTTCTTCCAGAAATGCATGCGATAGCTTGGATTCGCCCTTCAATTTCAAATCTTTCTTCCGTTCACCAGGACTTGGCATCGATAAGGTGGACGGTAAAGCGGAGAAATCCCGAGTTGTGAGGTCGTTGCGATCGCGTACTGAAGAGTCTCGGGTGTCAGCCGACGAATCAGCTTTAGTCTTAGGTACAGGATTTGGTTCCTTTATGGGAAGACAAGGATGGGATGGCTGGGATGTGGAGGATCCTCTGGTGGATACAACGAAAAGTAAACACAAACTTCTTACCTGTCCTGAGCTTTTAGGGACTTCTTGGGGCGGCGATGCACTTCTGTTGCGGCCAAGAGTTTGCCTCAATCCCGGAGAAATCATGGCGTCAAACTCATCCGGCTCCTGCGAATTTCCGTCGGACTCTGTCGAGGGGATCGAGGGCACCGATTGGAGACTGGCGTTAATCGCCATCTGGAGCTCCTCGTCCTCTTTGCGCCGCATCACCTCGGCGTTATTGTAGTCTTCTTTGCTCTTCCTCATCACTTCTTCAAGGAGCTTTGAAAAGTTTTCGTCTTCGTCTCCATCTAAAATTCGAAAAAAATTCTTGATAAAATTCGATTCGATTTCCGATTCGATTTCCGATTCTTTTAAAAAAAAAGTCAAAATTAAAAAATTCAACGGTTGCAAGTTTGAACTTGAGCTTGGCGAGACATCTAAAGCTTTCGATGTTGTTCAACTTTTGCAAAAAAGTGAGTCCAAGAAGCAAGCAAGCGGGTATATGTCAAAGTAGAAAAATCTTGTTTCTTATTTTTTTGTAAACAAAGTGAAAACTTACCCTCAGACGGAGATCGGCTTTGATTTCTGGGCGGCCCTCCCGCTCCCTCGGCCATATTTTAAGATTTCAAAAAATGCTTGTTGGTGCTTTCGAAATTCGTTCGAAAATTAACAGTTTTCCGTTTTAATTACAATTTCCAATTCCGAGAAATCGGGAAATACTTCGCGCCGTTGGACAGGATTCGTTCAAAATCGGATTTGTTTGTTTTGATTTTGAAAAAATGCCAGATCGAAAAAAGTCGAGCTCAAAAAAAATATTTTTTTGTTTGGGTAAAAATTTTTATTCAATTGAGATCGATTTCACAAATTTTCAGGTTCTTTCAGTCGATTACCCACAAAATATTGATGCCCGACGGGCCAAGATTGATACGTCCGAGCATGCCACTCTCTTTGGTCTTGACAAAGTGCAGGAAGAACAGGATCGTATGGAACAGATTGTTCCTCCCCGAGCTGATCTCGAGCTTCTCCTTGCCGTCCAACTGGAGCAAAAAGTGGGGAGGACGCTGGCTTGTCTGCAGGATGGTGATGCTGTGGTCGACCTCCCTGGCGAAACTGACAGTGGTCGCGACCTCGTCGATGCCGGTCTTTTTCGTCTGGTCGCCGTCACGATCAGAAGGCTGGGCAATCGCTGCCGGGCTTTTGGCCTTGGCCGCTCCGAGCTCCATTTCCGGGAGGCGAATGAAATAAACGCCACTGAAGGGTTTGTCGTCGATGAAGTGGGAATGAGAAGGGTTGCCCGGCATGCTGTTCGTCGTCGTGTTTCTGTAGTTGGCGGGCATCCGGACATCCAAGTAGGTGCTGAAAAGATGCATGACCAGCTCGGCATCACTCGGCAGCTTGTCGGTCCATTCCTGGCCCTTGTACCGGCCGCCGCTGTTCCACTTGAACTCGCTCATGGCGCCGCCCTTGGACAACTCACGCAACCTGTGCACGAGATAGTCCTGGTGGATGGTAATGTTCAAGAACGGGAGCAAGTTGCTCAGCTTCGGCAGCTGGCCTTGCAACTGAGGCAAGGCCGCGCACTTTTTCAGCCTCTCCACGCCCACGGTACCGATCAACGCGTCCGTCAAGCCGACCTTGGTGAGCTTCTGGTTGGTCTCGTCGATCTCCGAGACGACACGTTTCAAAATTGTCTCCGAAATCCAGATGCGAATGTTTTGCATCCAGAAGACCAAGTTGAGGGGATCGATGTCTAACTTGGCGCAGAGCGATTCCGACTTTGTGTCGTGGCTGGATTTCTTGTTGGAACCAGGACCGGACAGTGAGAGCGAAGAGCTGGAGGAGAATGGCATCGGCGTGGAAAGTTGGTAGGCTATCTTTTTCAGCACTCCCGAAAAATCCGGGATCCGACTCTTGGTGGATTCTTCGTCGGGCGATCTCCAGAAGGACGGACTGTTCGAAGTCGACAAATTGGTTGGTTGTCCTGACATTGACGTATTTCCGCCAGGAAGATTGTTGTAGAGTCCGCTCGTCTCCATCGTTTCAAACTCCTGGAGGTAATCGTGAAGCTTTTTTTCGTCGGAGATGGTGCCATCAACGGATGTTTTCGGTCGGACGGGCTCGCGGTGGTGAGGAGATTTTTGGTGTTGTCCTGGAGAAAAGACCCAGGACGAAGAGTCGGCTGATGACATCAGGGTGGAAGCGCCAAGGACACTGGGGCTGTTGATAAGAACCGGCGAATTGTAGTTTTGTTGGATGAAACTTCCGTCCAAAGGTGGGGAGAAGCCGTACGGGTGGCCTTTGTCAGACGGCTTCGGGGCCGGCGAAGCCTTGAACCCGATGTCCTTCGGGGACACGCCGAACAGCTTCATTTGCTTCTGTGTCAACGTGATGTCGTTGGATGACGACCAATAGACTCCGAAGGGAAACATGTAGGCGCACAAGTCCAGGACACCGTTTATGAGTAGGATGAGCAGAACTGCATTTTCAAATCTTGAAAAGCCTGTCCTCCATGGCGAGAGCTCATCCAGCAAAAAATGACACGAGGTCAGGTTGGCCTCCAGGAACAGAAAGATGGCGATGTGCAGATTGGCCAGCCCCCACTTGAGCTTGCTTTGGGCCTCGTGCAAGTGTTTCTTCTTAGACATCACTGCGCTCACCAATGGAGACGAGGTCGAAATTGGTCTTGAAAAGGAGGTCTGCATGTTGACCGTTAATGTTCTTCAACGAATTTGCACAGACGAGAATGGCGGTTGCGAAGAGCCTCGACCAGGTTCTGTTGTACTTCTTGGTTATTTCACGTTTCGGTCTTTCAGTTTCATTTAATTCGTTTACGTTCTTTTGATTTTCCAACAGCAAAATTGTTTTCACCCTTTGTTTACATTCTCAGTGTTGAGAAAAAGAGCGGTTTCTGACTCAATTGCACTGCAGTGCACCCATATATTTTGGGCAAAACAAAAAGAGGCATATATTTTTCTTTGAGATTTACTGATTTACAATGCACATTTCAAATGAATGATTTACAAGTTCGCTGATAGAAGACAGGGTTTAGTTTCTAGTTCATTGTTCACGGGGTTAAAATTGGGAAAATGCCGAGATTCATTTCTATGTTTTTGGCGTTTGGTGAGCATTTTAATAGGGTGATTCTACTTTGGGCAACGAAGCTTTTGCTGAATGATGTACATGTGAAGCTGCATATGGATTGGCAAACCATTGTTGTACACTTGGATGTGGCATTGTTCCTGGTCCTCCGACTGAAAAATAAACCAAGACATTTGGAAGTTGAAAAATGAAAAAGTCTTTAAAAACTCTCTTACAAGGCAGCCGAGGATATTGAACAGGATGGGGTGGCAGTCCAGCCAGGGCCGGGTAATGGGCGACTTTGATGTGCTCTGTCAATCCTTGATTTGATATAAACGATTCCGAACACGTAGGACATGTGAAACCTCTAGTAGCTGGCGGCGGGGAACCTGCAGGAGACTCCGAGGGTGGCTGGGCTGGCCGCTGTTGACCTGAACTGGTAGAAGCCTCTTGGTTCTGAGATTTGTTTGCATGCTGGAGAGAAAAACGAGCATGAAATCAAGATCACGTTCATTCATGCAACAATCCAAATAATACCTTTGTACTGTGGATTTGTAGAGCTGACTCTGTCGTATAACTTTTACTGCAAATTACGCACTGGAAAGGTCTTGGTCTGTTCGCACAGCTTTTCTCTGAGGCAGATGGAAGCAGTTCGGAGTGTTTCTTCTCTTGATGAAGACTCAGCGACGATTCGGATGCAAAACCTTTGCCACAAATCGGACACTGCAAACGAAGACCTTTCACTTTTCCAGGTTCTTTCGTATGTTGGCCCATGTGCTGTTGCAAGTTTGATAGTTGGACGAAGCTTCGGCCACAACCGGGCTCTTTACATTGATAGGGTCGCTCACCTAGAAATAAGTGGATTCGAACCTTGACAAATTAACATTCCCTGATTGCAATTTATGATCACCTACCAGTGTGAAGTCGTTGATGCTGCTTGACGTGAGACTGTTGCTTAAAGCACTTGTCGCAAAAGCTGCATTTGAATGGCTTTTCACCGGTGTGGACTCGAGTGTGCTGTGCAAGCTGGTGAGTGGAAGAGAATGACTTCGAGCATCGGGTACAGGGATGTGGTTTGTTTGGGATAGTCTTTCGAAAGTTGCCAACAGGAGGCGGGCTGCCCTCTGGACTCTCGGGTGTCACAATATAAACTTGCTCCATTGCAAAATTGTCGTCTTTATCCAATCTTCACCAATCACCAGGTCAACAAGGCAGAGACTTTTCAATTCAACATTGGCACTTTTATGATTCTTTCTCTACCGTGACAGACATCTCGGGAGACGGGCGTCACACAGTCAGTCAGTCAACTTTCAGATTTGCAATTTTTTTCTATTTTGACTTTTAGTGACGGATCGAAATTGCCAAGTCAAACTTGAAGTCTGGAAAGGCGGGACCTTAAAATATCACACTTTGGCCAAACACATTCTAAGATATTGGAAGAAAATACAGATCTCTTAATTTCAATTGGTATTAGATTCGAAAAAACTTAATCATTAAGAGTGCATGACGTTAGTAATTCCAATTAAATGCCTCAATTTCGGTTTTCTGTTTCCCTGCGTATTTGCCTTGCTGATTCGCAGCATACGCAGACTATTAAGTTCGTCTTTTCAGCTGACGCCGAGGTATTAATTAATTTCGACTGCCCCCTATTAACTAAGTTCGACCCCCCTAAATTCAGCTGTTGCTCTGGTATTAACTTAGCTCGAGCCCAAATTAAATGATTAATTTGTTATTATTTTCTTTCTTTAATGTGATAAATGATCAAATATGCTGCATTGGCTTTTGAAAGCAAACTTTCTGTTACCAAAAATACCTTCAGATTTAAAAAGATTGGTATAAGCAATTTCCTAGTAACATAGCAGTTAAAGATAACGTTAGATGGGGTTGATTAGGCTAGTAATTTGGTTTTTAAAGATCTGATTAGATTTTAGAAAGAAAAATATTATTAGATGTTCATTAGATGGGCAATTTGCTTCAGAATTAGCTTAATAATGACCCAAATACTTGCCATATTCAGTGTTTTTAACAGGGTCGAACTTAGTATATGTACATCAAAATTGAGGGGTCGATATTAATACATTATGTAGATATTGAGAGCGAACTTAATTAATACCTAGCTGTAGTATACTTTGTTGGGCGAACTTAGTAATGCTCCCCCGCAGACTCTTATAAAGAAAATAATCTTTGATCACATAATGTATTACAGTATTCTGTATTTCATTCCTCAATGTAAATTGTACATGTTCAACAGCCGAAAGAAAACGAAAATACAAAAGAGTCTCCAGGAATCTACATGTCCACGATGATGAGCTCGTCGATGCCCCAGTCCTCGTAGCTTCCGTCGGGCAGGTACCTCCGTATAATGATCGGGATCTTCCGCTGTTTGAGTTCTTTCATTGCAATTTGCAAAGGATCCGTCTCGCCCTCCAGCTCGACCATTACCGGAGCACACATGGCTATTTGTAACGCTCTTGTCCCCAGGACTCTTGCTCTTTCATACTTTGTCATGTACGGCGTTGTTGTCCTGAAAAATGGAGATAGTTTAGAAGATTTCAAATACAACCTTGACATGTTGGTTACCTTTCTGTGATCTTCTTTTTGTCCGCATCGTCAGGAGAAATGATGTCAATCTGGGCTTCCTGATCGCCCTCGCCAGCCTCGACGTCCTCGTTCAAGTCGTCTGGCTCATCGGCCTCCTGGAACTCTTCTTCAAAATCATTGTCCTCATAATCGTCCGCCATGATTGTAGCTTTGGTTTTGGGAATCTGCAAAACTAAAAGAAAAGGTGAAGTTGGCTTTTATCTGTTCATTCTTGACGCTAACTTCAATATTGTTCTTTGAAAAAGAATGGGGATGAGGATGTTTTATTATTGTCTTCTTCTACTGTGTGCATTTAAAGTTTTAAAGTAACTTAATGAAGGTATCGTTCATTTTCATTCTATCCTTGGGAGTGTTGGTATTAGTTAGGTCAAGTTGTCCCCTCATCTGGCATTAACTAAGTCATTTTCGCTGAACACAGCTTCACTTTTAGGATAGATATTTATGCATTTTTTCCTGCACATATCGATGCTTTCTCGTTGTTTTGGTCAACTTCAGCGAGACTTTTGAGTCGATATCACTGAATCCGTTCAGCTCAACTGTTTAGGGCTTGCACATTCTTTTTCGCCAATTTCCTGAACAACGATTCTTCTTCTTTTCTACAAATATTGGAAATGCTCGAAGAAATAATGTCAATCAGCTTAGAGAACCTCCAGGCTACTGCTCGAGGTCGTCCCTGTCGCACTGTTACTGTTCGTGGCCGAGCCGTTCAACACTGGAGGCGGTTCGGAGCTGTTCGTATTCGAGGGAGGAGAGGTTGGCTCTGACGGTGTTGTTGACATTGGCATCACTGGCGAGGCCGCCTCTTCGTCCTCCGTGGCCGTGTGACTCTTCTTGACCGGAGGCTGGGTCTCGAACCCGCCGTTGCTGTTGCTCTCACTGATTGTCCCACCGCCCCCACTGCTTAAGTTCGTCCCACTGCCAATGGGGTTAATGCTGTTGTCGCCGGTGTTGCTGTTATCGTCAAGATCTGGATCGGACGGCCTCCGTTTTCCACTCTGCTTGGGCGAGTCGACCTCCGTCGAGGACGAGGCTGCTGTTGAGGCCAAAGGTGGCTTCCCACGTTCAGGCTTGAGCTTGAGTCTTTCTTCTGGCGGCAAGTACGTTGACAACTGCTTCCGCTTCTTGTAGAACGCCTCGACCTTCATGCCCTCCTTGAAGACGCCGATGCTGTGGGCGGCGGCCATGACGAGCTCGGAGAACTTGCGGATGGGCGTCGTCAGGTCGAGGTTCTTCTTCTGACCCTCCTCCTCCTGCTGAGGGGTGCTCCTGATCACCAGACCGATGAACCAGTAGGAGCACATCTTCTCCTTGCCCTCCTCCAAGGAGGGGTAGGTTTTTGGCCAAACGTGCGCCAGATCGATAGCCTCACGCTCAAGGTTGAGGACGAGATGCCGCACTTTGGACTCCACGAGGCCGTACCACTCGAGCTGGTCTTCCTCCGAGGCCGCGGAGGCCTCGAGGACGATGAAATGCCGGTATTTGCCGAAAAAGTTTGGCGTCTCAAACAGTTTGTCCCACTTGGCTTTGCCCTGAAAAAAGACATTGTTATTTAGAAAAGCAAAACGATAAGAATTTAATAGTGTTCTTACTTGTATGATCTCCTCGCAGATGGCCAGGGAGTTTTTGAACTCCTCCTTCATGACCTCGAGCGTCGACCTCGACACGTTGAAGGTGGAGTTCTGTTGGGGATACGCGGGCGTGATGATCGGCATCAGGTGGAACCGGTCTGACACATTTTGGCGAGGATCCCAGACCTGGCAGCCGAGGCCGGCCTCTTCGGGCTTCTTCAACAGAACCGGCTGAGGCCACTGCCACTTGAGAAATACAAGGAAAAACTTTTGCACCAGGGTGGAGGGGTCGGCGTTAGGGTACAGCTGGCAAACTCTGGCGACAAGCATCGCCCAGGAAACGCCGCCAAGATAGCCGAGGACGTTGCTGTAGATCCCGTGTTTCTTCGCCCACAACTTTATCGTCCGTAGTGTCAATCGGAAAGTCTCTTTGTTTGGAACCTGACGGAGGATCTCGTCAGTCACACGGCAGCCATTGAGGCTGAGCACGCACTTAGAGTCAAGATTTTTCAACAGCTGAGGATCGGCCAACGACTGGTTATTGGGCACCTCCTTCAACGCCAGCCTGGCGAAGGTCATGTCGATTTCAATGCCGTCGAACGTCATCTTGATGACGGGCACAAAGGCCTCGGGGACTGCTCTCAAGTCCGAGACTTCTGGCATTTTCTTGAGGATCTCGTAAAAGCTTGTAAAGTAGTCGTCGCGGTGGATGTGTCGAGGAACAACGCACAGTGCGTCAATATCGGCACCACGGTTGTGAACGCCCAGGCGATAGGAACCGAACGTGTAGACATTGCCGCCGACGCTGTCAGCCACATTGGGCGGCATGTTCTTTTCAATGCTCAAGTCTTTGATCCAAGTTTTGACGAGCTGGTTCAACTTGGCCAACACCTCCCATCGGTGGCTGAGCTCTGCCTCGGATTCGAAGCATCCGTAAGGCTCCAGGGCTTCCACCAGGGCCTTGGTTCTCTCGACATCTGAGGCCTCAGGCTCGGCCAGTGAAATGGGCGCCGTCATGCCCAGGAAGGTGTTGGTAACCGCCATGATTAAATCAACCGATCAAAGGCGAGTAAAGACAAATGCGTTGCAGACTTCAAAGCTGGAAGGATCGCCACATCGGTTGGTTTCATCGATGAATCTGCGAATCTTGGGAATTTCTTGGGGTGACGCAAGCGATCTGCGTCGAAACGGGAAGACAACGATGCCGATGCCGGTAGGGCCGGGAGCAACCCTCTTAAAGTACGAATGTCGAGAGACCTGGATTCTGTTTCTGATAATCACTGTTGCGTCCTAGTCTTGTTGCAAGAAAGGCCGTTCCTTCCAAAATATGTTGGCTAAGATAAGATTCCACTTCTTGGAAAAAAGGTCGAAATTCCAAGTTTTTCACGATTTTTCGCTTTATTTACTTTTCGTAATGAGAGCTGAGCGAGAGAAGCTCTTTCCGACTAATGAGAGATCGTTGCTTAGGTCAAGCTAACGTTTGACCCATTTTTTTGGAATTTCTTTAAACAACTTCGATTCAAATCAATTCTTAACCTTACTTTAAAAATCACATTTTGCATTTTAGATGAATTACTACTCAGCTTAAATGCAGAAAGATGTTTGCTCGGTGACGGTGTTCTACAAAGTTTAAATATTTGCCAAAGACATTGTAGCTCAATACGCTCTCAGTTTTCGACGCTGCGCTCGTGTTGCGCATGGCGCGAAATTCAAATTCGCTTACCTTTTCAAACGAAAGCCACGCCTGTGACCGGCTTGCTTGCAGCTGCGTCGGTCAAGAAAGCTGACGCAACATGCGTAAAAGTAAACAAAAAGCGCGCGAAATCTTGGACCGACGCTTTAAAAACTACTTCAGAGTTAAGTTAAGATTGAAATTTGAAAGTGAAGAGCAATTGCCTAGACACTAGACAGAAAAAATGTCCGATTCTGGAGCATCTGGAGCCAAGGTAAATGGTGAAGTGAAGGATACCGGTGAGTCCCACAAAGATTTAGGGATCTCGAAGCAAACGTCCGGCATGCGATTCAAAAGACAAAGAAAACGACAACAAAGTGTTCAATTCTTCGACGACGATTCGCCCTCAGCCGGAAGGAACCAGTTCTACTCTTCAAACTCGAACAAACCTAATGCTTGCAAAAATCTCAGTGATGCAGGAGATTCTGGAATCGGAACGCAGTCCAGCTCAAACAGTGGGGCAAACGGCGGTGGGATCATGCGAGACGCTGCTTTTCGAAACTTCCAAGCTTTGGCCGATCAGATTCTCAGCTTTGACGATCCTGAAGGTGAAGATTGCCGTCCGGTTCGACAGACCAAGCTCAGGTTTGATCAGAACCAGTCTACGCCGAGTTCGAGCCCGGATCCGGCACAGTTCCAGACTCCCACCAAGGATATCAGCAACAGCTCAAAGTTGAAAATTTCCGATGAGGAGGAGGTTGAATTCTTCACTCCCGTCGGTCAGGAACATGCGGCGACACCAGATTCGAAAAATCAAGAAGATTTCTCCACTCCGAGAAGTGGTTACTTGGCGGTGGTTTACGAGAATGACGGTCAATGCAACAAGCCGGAATGCTCGTTGTACTGCTCTACGCCAAGATCTTTCACGCCAATGAAGCTCAAAGCCCCAGGATACCTTCATGAACGGAGATCACCGTATAGTTCATTCTCATCAAGATTGTCGAGCTCAAAAGTGTCCCCGGACAAGGACGATGTTGATCATCCAACTGATGGCAAAGAGAATGAAGACGTCAATGAGAAAACCCCTCTGATTCAGCAGGCGCCAGAGGGATCGGCTGTGACTCTGACCTTCGACCGGGACCAGATGGCGGGAGGGTTGTGCCAGCAAAATTACGAGCCAGTCTTGGAGGACTATACGAAAAAACTAAAGACCATCACTGTTCAAGCCGTTGGAGCCGGCCTCTTTGTGTTAGCTGTCTTCCTGATCGCCAAGTAAGAAATTGTCCATTATTGAAAATTACTCTATTGAAATAAGGTTTTCTTTGGATTGCATTGCAGGTATGCTGTCACTGATCCTAATGTCAAGGAGACTGAAAACTGGGGATTTTATCATCTGATTAGCTATGTGATCTTTTACATTGCCATCGTTGTCATGTGCTATTTCTGCTCAAGACTACAGACGAAACAAGACGTACGGACAATCCGGGAGCAGCAAGACACCGCCGCAAGAATGTCCGGAAAATGCTTGTGCTGAAAAGCTCAGCCTCTTGTGTGATCTTTTGCATTTCGCCAAAGAAATTGTTAGTATTACTTTTTAACGTTGACATCTGACCAAATCGACTTTTAACAGTATTAAATCTGGAATATATTACGATGTTTTATAAAAA
>JAAUYL010076921.1_pt1 | contig 17527 bp, 18 predicted proteins | sample 7278011 | NCBI WGS metagenome assembly JAAUYL01 (sample SAMN14350225, study PRJNA611818) | marine sediment metagenome | isolation source: surface marine sediment (1.8m) | place: French Polynesia: Moorea | collected 2018-08
ATTTTATCGACCTGTTACTAATATTAATTGCTATATTATAGCGTGGGTTGGCATTCATCCCGACGCTCCCCTACGGGAGAGCGCGGGTCTTCTGCCAACATTAGATAAATTCTGCTAGGAAATTTAATTAGGGCTTGCTAATTCAATCTAAAAAGCATTTTAATATCAAACCTTTAACCTTTTTTGTCCGAAAAAAGTGCAAGCTTTTTGCTTCTTTAAGCTTAAAATGTGAGGACTTTGAGCAGACAAGGGGGGAAAAATTGAGAGACAATTCTTCGGACTACATCTATCCATTATCAATTATCGATTATTGAACATCCCTAGTTAGTGAAGGCTTTCGGTAGAGAAGCGTCGGGAGGATGTCAAAACTAAACCTGCCCCTGAAAAAAATCAGGACAGGTTTTAACTAGGAGCTGACAACTTACCTAAAATTAGTACATTAGTGTGGAAAGTTTACTCACACATCATAATGTTTATGGATAATTAATATCTAGTTCATGCTAAATGAGGTTCCAACATCTCAACTAATTTTTTCTGTGTAATGCTCCCATCATGGGAGAATAATATTTCTTCATTCCGAAACAGTTTAAGTACAGGAAGTCCTTGCACCTTATATAAATTCACTGTTTCCGGGTTAGGATCGACCTCCATCTTTACCACTTTCAGGCGATCGCCATACTCAGTGGCCACCTTTTCTATGGAAGGAGCTACCAATTTACATGGACCACACCAAGTAGCCCAAAAATAAGCCAATACAGGCTTTTCTGATTTTAGGACTTCAGCTTCAAACTCAGAATCAGTAATGACAATAACATTGCTACTCACCTTTTTTCCATTCCATATTTACTAAAATTTTCTAATAAAGATTTTCTATTATTGCTGTTCATTTTATCAAAACTACCATCTTTTCAATTCTTACCGTTAAACTTCCACACAAAAGCATTTGGATAGATATTGAATTTAAGAAGAAGAAAGCAGTCAGACCCAAGAAATTCATCAAATAGGATAATACTTTTAACTTTTGACTTTTAACTTTTGACTTTTGACTTACGCGAAGGGGTTGACTCCTAACTCCTAACTATCGCAATAAAACTTTACATCAACTCACCCCCCACAAAGTCCTAACCTGATCCCAGCCTCTGATAGACTTTAACACTGGGAGAGCAAAATAAAAAAGCTTTCTTCAGCAGTTGGGAGAATAAAAATTCATGGATAACGTAATTGGTTTAGAAATTATCGAAGTAGTAGAGCAAGCAGCAATCGCCTCTGCTCGTTGGATGGGAAAAGGAGAGAAAAATACTGCAGACGAAGTAGCCGTAGAAGCTATGCGGGAACGGATGAACAAAATTCATATGCGGGGCCGCATTGTTATTGGAGAAGGGGAGCGAGATGAAGCCCCCATGCTCTACATTGGCGAAGAAGTAGGAATTTGTACTCAGCCTGATGCCAAAGACGTCTGTGATGTAGAACAGCTAGTCGAGATTGACATAGCAGTTGACCCTTGCGAAGGTACAAACCTAGTTGCCTATGGTCAAAATGGTTCTATGGCAGTATTAGCTATTTCTGAGAAAGGTGGTCTATTAGCAGCACCAGATGTCTATATGAAAAAATTAGCTGCACCAGCAGTAGCCAAAAATCATGTAGATATAAACAAATCTGCCACCGAAAACCTCAAGATTATTTCAGACTGCATGGAACGTGCTGTTGAGGAATTGGTGGTTGTAGTCATGGATCGCCCCCGTCATAAAGACCTAATTAATGAAATTCGTCAAGCAGGTGCCAGAGTTCGTCTCATTAGTGATGGTGACGTTTCTGCAGCAATTTCCTGTGCATTTTCTGGTACAAATATCCATGCTTTGATGGGTATTGGTGCAGCGCCAGAGGGAGTAATTTCTGCAGCAGCTATGCGTGCTTTAGGAGGCCATTTCCAAGGACAACTGATTTATGACCCAGCTATTGTCAAAACTGGTTTGATTGGAGAAAGCAAAGAAGATAACATGAAGCGACTCAAGGATATGGGTGTTGAAGATCCAGACAAAGTTTACAACGCTGAAGAGTTAGCTTCTGGAGAAACAGTGCTATTTGCAGCTTGCGGTATTACTCCTGGCACTCTGATGGAAGGAGTACGTTTCTTTCCTCATGGTGCTCGTACCCAAAGTTTAGTTATTTCTTCTCAGTCAAAAACAGCTCGGTTCGTAGATACTGTGCATATGTTTGGAGAATCAAAAACACTGGAACTGAAATAGAAATAGTATTGGATAAATTGAGAGAATATCCAAACTAAAAAATGACTTACAAAATAACAGTCATCAGGTCATTTCAGTTATCAGCTATTAGTTATCAGTTATTCAGTTAGCTTCCTAGATTGGAATTTTCCTAGGTGATGCTACGCATTCATGTCGGCAATAGCTGTTTTGCTCCGCAACATGAAAAGCGTTTGCGGAGCATTCCGTAGGAAAGCTTTGCGGAACGTAAAACTTTTTCATATCCCGTAGCGAAATAGTAGCTGTGGCTGAAGCTCTATGCTTGAAAAACTGAAGTTGATTTTTTTTCATCCCCTATCCCAGGGGAGACTTGAGAGCTTATTTTTTGGTCATAATTAATTTCTAATATCAATTCGGATGGTTTAGGAATTATTAGTGTTTTGGGGTGGGTTTTAAATTAAATATTTAGGTGCAAAAATTTTAACCATCCATTAAACAGTTAACAGTTAACATTTATCAAAGTTTATGGTGGTGGATTTTACCCTCCACTAAAGCACACCACTTATTGAAACAATTAAGTGGAGGTCTTCAACAAACCTGTTAAAAATATTAACTCTTGACTGATGGCTGATACCAGATACCTAAGATATGTTCATTAATGGATAATGAATAATGGATAATTACCTCTTTAACAATTGATAATTAACAATGGATAATGGATAATTATTTTTGAAATTATCAATTATCCATTATTAGAAGAGGCAATAAAGCCGAATAGATTAATTATCAATTATCAATTATCGATTATCCATTGGTAAAACCTGCCTCATTTTTTTGAGTAAGTTATAATCGACACTAAAACGATATAAATTTATCCTAATTCATCCTTGAAGACTCCGCTCTTAAAAACCGGATTTGAATCAAAAAGAACAAAGAATTAACAAAATAAAAATTATATGAATATCGCAGTAATAGGACTTAGCCATAAAACAGCTCCAGTTGAAGTTCGAGAAAAATTAAGTATTCCAGAAACAGAAATACAAAATGCAATTTCTCAATTGTGTAGTGGAACTTATACTCAAGAAGTAGGAATTCTTAGTACGTGTAATCGTTTAGAAATTTATGTAGTTACTAATGAAATGCAGCCTGGTATTCGGGAAGTAACTCAGTTTCTTTCTGACTCTAGTAAAATACCTTTAAATCAGCTTCGCCCTCACTTATTTATGCTACTCCATGAAGATTCTATTATGCACTTAATGCGAGTTTCTGCTGGATTAGATAGTTTGGTATTGGGTGAGGGGCAAATTTTATCTCAGGTTAAACAAACTCATAAACTCGGACAACAATATAAGGGTATTGGGCGAATTCTTAATCGTTTATTTAAGCAAGCTGTAACTGCTGGAAAAAGGGTGCGGACGGAAACAAGTATTGGTACTGGTGCTGTTTCTATTAGTTCGGCTGCAGTAGAATTAGCTCAAATGAAATTAGAGGATTTATCTAATTATCAAGTGGCTATTATTGGTGCTGGTAAAATGTCAAAATTACTGGTGCAACATTTATTGGCTAAAAGTGCAAATAAGATATCAATTATTAATCGTTCTGTCGGACGTGCTCAGGATTTAGCAAATAGTTTTAAAGATGCAAATATAAATGTTTATTCTATGTCAGAAATGGGTCAGGTTATTGCTGATTCTGATTTAGTATTTACTAGCACAGGTGCAACTGAACCGATTTTAGATAAGGCTAAATTAGAAGTAATTTTAGATCCTTTAAAATCTGTAATGTTGGTGGATATTTCTGTACCTCGTAATATTGCTACTGATGTGAGTGAATTGTCAAATGTTCGTTCCTTTAATGTGGATGATTTAAAGGCGGTTGTTGCTCAAAATCAAGAAAGTCGTCGGCAAATGGCTATGGAAGCTGAGGTTTTATTGGAGGAAGAGGTAGAAGCTTTTGATGTGTGGTGGAAAAGTTTAGAAACAGTTCCGACTATTAATTCTTTACGACAAAAAATAGAGACTATTAGGGAACAGGAATTGGAAAAAGCTTTGTCTCGGTTAGGCTCGGAATTTGCAGAAAAACATCAAGAGGTAATTGAGGCTTTGACTAGAGGTATTGTGAATAAAATTTTGCACGATCCGATGGTACAGTTACGAGCGCAGCAGGATATTGAAGCGAGGCGTCATGCCATGGAGACTTTACAACTTTTGTTTAATTTGGAGACGGAAGTGAGTTCTGGGAAAGTTGTTTAGTTGATGAGTTGGCTAGTTTAGTGGGGTATAAATACCCTACTATCAATCTACTTAATTTTTTTAGTTGAATAAAAAGTATAGTTTAGGATAAATGTGATACCAATACTTCAATTTTATTACCTTTTATTCCTGTTGCCAAACTTCTTTCCCTTATCATTTTTTTTGGTAATAAGGTTCAAAGGGCTAATATAAATAAGAGGTACACAAAATTAACAAAATTAAAGATATTGATATATTTAATCTTTACAAGGAAAACTTACGATATTTCTTATCCTATAAAAAACTACACTTCACTTTTATCAATCATTCCTGATTCCTATAGTTGCTAATCCAATTACACAAGAAGTGAGTATCCAAATTAATAAGCCTAGATAGAGTCCAAATTCTAGCCTATTTCCAACCAGAGGAAGTGCATAAATTGCCAAAGCTTCAAATGAATTATTAACAAAAAAATGGAATAGGTGATGAATAGTAATTACACTAATTATCGTAGATATAAAAAGAATAGTTTGTGTTTTATTCCACTGTATTTGAGAACTCTTGAGAAAAGAGCTGACAGGAATGAAACTTAGATAAACAGGTGCATGAGAAATAAAGGGGATATTAAGCAATGTTGTATTACCTAAATGAAATAGACAAGCTATAAAAAGCCACAATTGCCACCACTTCCTACCAGCAAGAAGAGCAACAATTGGAGAAAACTCAAATATAACAGCAAAGTAATCGAATATTTCAAATATTTTAGGAGGAAATTTCAGTACAAAGGGAGCTAGTAAGTATTGTCTCTCAAGGTTGAAGTAACCTGAATAAAACCAACTGAGGAAGCCTCCCATTTCTAATCTAAAGTCAATCCAATACAGTGCTTTTTCAAAACCAGCAGTAAACATGGCAAAACAAAGCAATATAGCAAGAATAGCAAGTATTCTTCTTTGCATTTTTACAGAACTGAAAAATTAAAACCTATTTTGGAAAATGGCAATTTGTGGAAAGTCTATAGTATGGCGCTATGCACAAATCGGAATTCAAAATTAATCCCTGACGCTCGTTTGAGGATTTGCATTTATCTGTCAATGGTTTGAGAGTTAATCAGCAAACCCTAATTAATTCCTCAATATTTTTCTTGTTAATTTTCCAAATCTCCTCTTCTTCCCAAACCCATCTACTATCAACCCGCTCCACTGTACCATCAAAATTAAACACAGTTACTGTTGCTAAAGTTTCAATCCACACAGTTGCTCCACAACTATGAGGCTTATCTGGCCTATAAACAATCCGACAAGGACCGTTAATCTCCATTTCGTGACCTTTACCTAAAATCTTAGAGCCACGTTGAGCAGAAAGTACATATTCAGATTTTGCTTGAGGATCGACCTTTTTGAGCTTTCGATTTTTCTCTATATTTGGTCGATTGAAATGAATGGTATTTTTTCCACAGTGGCGCTGAGCAGACCAATTAGGTTTGGGGCCACGTTTTTTACCAGATACTCTTGGTCTTCCTTTGTACAAAGGAATTCCCCAAGTCCGACCATTAATTTTCCGAGCGCCTTGAATCCTACCTTCCTTAAGTAAAACTCGAACTCGTTGGGCAGAAATACTTAATAAAGAGGCAGCTTCAGTAGTACCAACTAACATAATATTTTACTATTGCGTATAACAGAATAATACTAAATAATACAAAAATTACAAAATCATATATCTGGGTGCTTTAGATAAAAAGATTTTCGCTAGTCTATTTTTCAAGAGAAAATATTCTGAGCAAGACTCAACAACTCAGATTATCTCAATACTCATTTTTTTCAGATTTGCAGTGGAATCTACAGGTTTTCTTGATTGATTAAAGGGAGGTTTAACAAAAAAAATACTCAACTCCCCATAGTTGGAGGTTGCGCTGGAATAGCAGCAATAATTGCATCTATCACCTTAGCGATAGGGAGAATACGCATCCCTAAATCTGGCGGTTGCTGACCTTTGGGAATAATAGCCCTTTTAAAACCTAACTTGGCAGCTTCCCTTAATCTCAACTCCAACTGAGACACAGGTCGGACTTGCCCACCCAACCCTACCTCTCCCAGCAAAACAGTTCGGGGGTCAACTACGCGATCGCGAAAACTAGCCACTACAGCAATAGCTACTCCCAAATCTGCTGCGGGTTCTTCTACACTCAAACCTCCCACGGTTGCCACATAAGTATCCAACTTTGATAAAGGAATGCCTACCCGTTTTTCCAACACTGCCAAAATCTGTTGTAACCTACTACTATCAATTCCAGTAGTAGAACGTCGAGGGGAACCATGACTTGCCGGACTTACTAAAGCTTGAATTTCTACAACTATCGGGCGGGTACCTTCCATTGACACAACCGTAGAAGTTCCCGAAGAATATTCATCCCTACTTCCAAGAAATAATTCTGATGGGTTTAATATTTCTTTTAAGCCATTAGCCACCATTTCAAATACTCCAATTTCGTGAGTAGCACCAAAACGATTTTTCATAGAGCGCAACAAACGGTGGGAAGCAAAGCGATCGCCCTCAAAATATAAAACTGTATCTACCAAGTGTTCTAATACACGAGGACCTGCTAAAGCACCATCTTTAGTTACATGACCGACTATTAATAAAGTAATATTTTCCCGTTTTGCTACTTGCATCAAAGCAGAAGTACATTCCCGAACTTGAGCAACCGAACCTGGAGCAGAAGTTAAAGAAGCAAAATAAATAGTTTGAATACTGTCAATTACTGCTAAATATGGTTTGAGAGATTCCAACTCTCTCAAAATTACTTCTAAATCTGTTTCTGGCAATAAAAATAAATTTTCCTGAGAATTTGTAGCAGAATCTTTTATAGATTCAGAATTGGCATTATTTTCTTGATTTTCATTCGAGGATAAATTCTCATCCATCTCAACATTTGAAACATTCTCCTTATCCTCCACTTTTACTTCATTGAAATTGACAATTAAACGTTGGGAACGTAATTTTACCTGTTGTCCAGACTCTTCCGCCGACACATACAAAACCCGACATCTACTAGACAACTGATTAGCCACCTGTAACAAAAGAGTAGATTTACCAATACCAGGTTCTCCACCAATCAAAACCAAAGAACCAGGAACAATTCCACCACCAAGTACCCTGTCTAACTCTTCAAACCCAGAAGGCATTCTAGACAAAGTTTGGTCAGAAATCTGAGATAATAGAAAAGATGCTCTTGGCTGACCAGAAGATTTATTAGATTCAGATGGTTGAGCAGCCCTGTCAATATCAGTCAGCCCTAATCGTTGTAGAGCAGTTGTAGTTGATTGTTCTATTATTTCCTCTATTGAACCCCAACTTTTACAGTTTCTACATTGGCCGTAGGATTGAGCATATTCCTGCCCACATTCTCTACATACATACTTTGTTTTCTGTTTTGGCATCTCTTAAAATAAGTTAATATTCACCAGCAAATAAAAAAAATCCTAAAGTTTAACTAATTCTAAACCAGGTTCTCCACCAATCAATACTAAGGAACCAGGAACAATTCCACCACCAATTACCCTGTCTAACTCTTCAAACCCAGAAGGCATTCTCGACAAAGTTTGGTCAGAAATCTGAGATAATAAAAAAGATGCTCTTGGCTGACCAGAAGATTTATTAGATTCAGATGGTTGAGCAGCCCTGTCAATATCAGTCAGACCTAGCCTTTGCAGAGTAGTAGTAGTTGATTGTTCTATTATTTCCTCTATTGAACCCCAGCTTTCACAGTTTCTACATTGGCCGTAGGATTGGGGATACTCCTGCCCACATTCTCTACATACATATTTTGTTTTCTGTTTTGGCATTTCTTAAAATAAGTTAATATTCACCAGCAAATATCAAAAATCCTAAATTTTAACTAATTCTTAGTTTAGGATGTAGTAAACAATGGTAATTTCTGTTGTTATTTTGATGATAGAGTTAAAAAAATTAATATAATTACAAAGCTTAGTTAAGGAGATTTAGGAAAATTGGAAAGTCATAAAGAAAAAATTTTAGTTGTTGATGATGAAGCAAGTATCCGTCGCATTTTAGAAACTAGACTATCAATGATTGGCTATGATGTTGTTACAGCTGCTGATGGGGAAGAAGCTTTGGCAACTTTTCACAAGACAGAGCCAGATTTAGTAGTATTAGATGTGATGATGCCAAAATTAGATGGTTATGGTGTTTGTCAAGAGTTGCGGAAAGAGTCAGATATTCCCATAATTATGCTAACTGCTTTGGGAGATGTTGCAGATAGAATCACAGGTTTAGAGTTAGGTGCTGATGATTATGTAGTGAAGCCTTTTTCTCCAAAAGAATTAGAAGCAAGAATTCGTTCTGTATTACGTCGGGTGGATAAAAACGGGGCTAATGGTATTCCCAGTTCTGGTGTTATTCAAGTCAGTAGTATTAGAATAGATACTAATAAGCGTCAGGTTTATAAAGGTGATGAAAGGATTAGACTTACTGGTATGGAGTTTAGTTTGTTGGAGTTATTAGTAAGTCGTTCTGGAGAGCCTTTTTCTCGTTCTGAAATTTTGCAGGAAGTTTGGGGTTATACTCCAGAGCGTCATGTGGATACGCGAGTAGTTGATGTTCATATTTCTCGGCTGAGGGCTAAATTGGAAGAAGATCCAAGTAATCCAGAATTGATTTTAACTGCACGAGGTACTGGTTATTTATTCCAACGCATTACTGAACCTGGTGAGGTTGGTTAAAATAACAGTTAAATTCATTGCATTCAAAAGTTAGCTAATTATTAGTAATTAGAGATTTAGCTCTTCAGTATCTAAAATTTATCTTAATGTCGGTAGAAGACCCGCAGAAAAATGCCTATCGCCGACATGAAAGCTGTTCTATGGGAATGCCTACCAGCAAAAAAACAAAAGTGATATATATCGCAATTTTCATGCAACAAAGCCGAACAGATTTATAACTAATAGCACACTAAATATAATTTTTATCTTAAAAGTTTGAGAGCTTGAAAACCATGTCGCTTTAGCGCATGGATGAAAAGCAAACGGGCGACTTTAGTCGCCCGTGAAAGGATCTGATTTCACAAGACATTTTTTAAGTTGATTATGCTATGATGTATAGCATAAAGATCAAAAGGTAGGTCGAGCAAAAATGATAATTTACGAGTTCAAAGTCAAAGCTAAACGTGAGCAATATTAAGCAATAGATGAGCCTATTAGGACATCTCAGTTTATTCAAAATAAATGTTTAAGATCTTGGATGGACAATAAAGGTGTAAGTAAATACGGCCTAAATAAATATTGCAAAGTATTAGCTCAAGAGTTTAAATTTGCTAGCGAACTAAACTCAATGGCTCGACAATCGGCTGCGGAAAGTAGGAGCGAAGGCTGTTCGCCCCTACTCTGCTATATCTATATTTTACGATAACTGCAAGAAAAAAGTCAAAGGCAAAAAGGCGGTGCGACCCCGCGACGACGACAGCTCGCTTGCGGAATGCGCACCAAGAGAGGTTATCCTAAATTTAAAAAGTATTGCCGGTCTGTAGAACATAAAACTTCTGGCTGGAAATTATCAGAAAACAGAAAAGCAATTACTTTTTCAGACAAGAAAAATATAGGTATTTTGAAATTAAAAGGTACTTACGATTTAAACTACTGTCAACTGAAGCAAATTAAACGAGTAAGGTTGGTTAAACGTGAGTCGCGGTTATTATGCTCAATTTGCTATTCAAATAGATTTAAAAATAGTAGGGGCGATTCGCATAGATGCCCCTACCAACAGGAAAAGCTGTAGGTTTAGATGTAGGAATTAAATATTTCTTGGCTGATAGTAATGGTAACACCATAGGAAACCCTTGATTTTATAGAAAGTCTGAAAAGCAGTTAAATAGGGCAAATCGTCAAAAATCTAAGAAGTACAACAAAGGTGCTAAACCGCAGTCAAACATACGTCGCCAATCCGACGGCTCCCCTAACCACAAAGCTAGGAATAGATATGCACGTAAGCATCTAAGAGTAAGTAGGCGACGTCAAGAATTCACTAAGAGAGTAGCGTATTGCGTAATCCACTCTAATGACGTGGTGGCCTATGTAGACGCGAAGCGACGCGCCGAAGGCAGACTTGAATGTGAAAGGCATGCTCAGGAATCGACATCTAGCTAAATCAATTAGTGATGTTGCCTGGTCAACTTTTCGACAATGGTTGGAGTATTTGGGAAGCAAGTATGGCAAATTAACTATTGCAGTGCTACCGCAAAATACTTCTCAAAATTGTTCTAATTGCGGTCAAAAAGTGCAGAAATCTCTATCAACTAGAACCCACGTTTGTCCTGATTGTGGCTATGTCGAAGACAGAGATATTAATGCAGCAAAAAAAATCCTACAAAAAGCGCTCAGTAGGGTGGGGCACACCGGAACTTACGCTTGGGGAGACACACCCCCTGGCTTGATTGGAGAAATCCTGTCAAGTTATGGCAAGTCGTTGAGCCAAGAAACCCCGTCTCGCGATTAGCGGGGAGTGTCAAAACAAAATAAAGATTGTAAGTTCTGACTTTCCTTTTTCTTTCTTCCACCATTTTGAAAAAAGAATTCTATATAATGGAGAAACTTCAATTATTAAGTAATTAACACGGGTGGAATAACTTTTTCGATAAATTTAGTACCCAAGAGTGTGTTAATTCTTCTTATGTTTTCTTCTCCCCCACTCCCCTACTCCCCTACTCATCTACTCAAGAAAGTGTAGCAAAAATTTATCAAACTGGTATTCAAACTTATTTCTTTTTGCTGAAAATATGACTCAATCCGACCAAAATAAAGTTTTACGAATGCTCCCTATAATAGCAGGAGGATTAGGTGGAGTTATACTAATGATTAATCGATTTTTCACCCCTAATCTTTTAGCTTCCCAAGCTCGTTCCGATGTCGTAGGAGTAATTTTAAGTGCTTTGTTGATTTTGACTGGTTTACTTTGGCAACAAATACAACCACGCTCTCCTGATACTGTTAAATTAATTGGTGAATCAGGATTTGAATTATTGCCAGAATTATCAGACATAGCTAAAACTGAACTTGCTTGGGCTTCTAGTTTATTGTTAACTAATACAGTTACTAAAACTGTTATTATCTGGTATCAAGGCAAAGTCTTATTAAGAAGAGGAATTTTACCATCTGAATCACAAATCAAACCAGGAGCTATTTTAAAGCGAGTTTTGGATAAACAAAAACCTATTTATTTAGTAGATTTAAAAGTTTATCCAGGTCGTATTGAGTTTAATTATTTGCCAGAAAATACTCAAGGTGTAATTTGTCAACCTCTTGGCAATGATGGTGTAATGATTTTAGGTGCAAATGCACCTCGCAGTTACACTAAACAAGATGAAAATTGGATTTCAGGAATAGCAGACAAATTAATAGATACCCTTTCAAAAAAATTATAGCGCTGTCCTCACAGAACAGGGAATGATTTAGAAAGCTAAATCAAGCATTCCTATCTGATTTTGTGTGGAAAATATTCTGAAATGACTAATTTTTGTACCACTTTTAATATTACAATTTGATGGGTAGAATGTCAGCTTAAGTATTCAGGAATAGACTTTGTTTTACTAATAATTATGATCCCCTATCAATTTTTGATTTTGTAGACTTAAGGCTATTATTTGCAACATAAAAATACTCAATTTTATTTGGCCAACTAAACAATACAATACTGAGTTAAATTACTTTTACTTAATCCTATAATTCCAAGTTTTGATAGCCAAATCAATATACCAACCCAAATGTGTAGGAGTTTGTGTTTTATATGACTCCCACCAAGCTCTATCTTCATCATTAATAGTTTCTGGAGTCACACCTTTTAAGACATACATTAGTAACCAGAATGTCGGATTATTTTGATATTAATTAACTACCTGGTTTAATACTTTTTTAGATTTAAACTTAGATGTTTTAGCTACTCTTTTCCACTCCTCTAATTTAGCTAGGTCTTGAGTGTAACGAAAAGTCACGTTAGCTAAATATAAATTTGCTCTACTCCATTTTAGTGTGCCATCTCTACGATAAGCAGCTACTTCTGAATTAATATTGGGTGTATTTTTACTATTCAAAGTTTCTTTAGTTGAGACTAATCACTCAACAATAGAATCATTAGATAAAGGATTACTAGAATTTTTTAAAACAAATCCAAATCTTGCTACTGGTCTCTCTGACTTTGTGTCTACAGATGTCGGCAACCACAGAAATAAATATACATCTTTTCCAGAAGTATTAGTGATTTATGCTAACTTCTTATGATTTTTTCCTTCACCCGTTCCATACAATACTTTTCTATAGCTCGTGCTAACCATCTCTTTAATTTTTGGTTGAGCAATTAATTGATTTCGTAACGCCTGAAAATCTTTCTCGTATTTTTTGTCGAGTCTAAAATAAAATTCCCAAGCAAAAGTCGGTAAACTTTTACTATAAGATTCAGAGTTTAAATTTTTTCCTGCCAAGCCAAATATAGGATAAGGAATATCATACGTTTTTCCTGAAAGATTAAATTGAGCAATATCTTGATTTTGTTGAATATCAATACTAAACTCCCACAAACAAAAATCATCCTCAAATTTAGAAGCTTCCTGATCTGTATAATTATCCTCGTGGAAAATAGGAGCGTTCGCGGAGCGTGGCGTTAGCCGTATCGCTATTAATTTTACAGGTAATGAATAATCTATTTGTTCTGCAAAAGGTTTTTCTATAAGTAAAGCTTTCCTATACCGAGTAAGCTGAGATATTAAACCTCTATCCTCTTCATTTTTTAACTCAATTATCACAGGTTGTTTAACCAACTTAGTAGAGCATAGTAAATCGCATCTTTGTGTATTAATAGTATACTGACGTTTAATCAAAACTAAGTCTGGAAAAATTTGGTTAAAATTTTCTTCTATATAATTTTCCAAATCTTCTTCTGACTGAAATTTAATTTTGTCATTGATCAAGACTAAATTACGAGTAGACTTTGCTACCTTCTCATCCTGTTTTTTCTCAGCTTTCGTTAAATGCTTGGATTTTAAATATGGCATAAACTTATTTATCAGAATCAGAATGCTTCATTAATCGATAATGGATAATGGATAATTACCTCTGGTTAAAACCGTTACGGAATTGAATATAAGGAAATTATTTCTTTTTTTATTGAAATAGAAGGCTTTATACCTTTATTTTTCGGTAAATTATACTTGTAATGTTACTTGCTGTTTTTGAGATTAATTAACGAATTTACTTAATTTGATAATTCCAAGTCTGATACAAGTAGACTTTGCTACCTTAGTCCTGTAGTTACCGAAATAATTAATAATTAAACAATTAAATAATTAGATAATTCGTGCCTTGAAGCCTCCCCTTTCAAGGGGAAAAAAGCGGTTGAGGGATGGATGGGTTACCTAACCATATCCAATCAACCAAGAGAAATAAATTTTTTCCTTTTAGTCAATCCTCTCCCTAAAAGGGAGAGATAATTATCCATTATCCATTAATGAAGGGCATTCAAAAAAAACGACTTTGATTTGAAAACCATCTGGTAATGGGCGATAATGTCTATACTCTTAAGCAATTCAGTTTTGAAAAAATAAATTTTAATTTTAATATGGTAATTATTTATTGGCTTCTTTTAATAGTTATGTTAGTCGGTGTTGCTGGTGCTGTAATTCCTGGGTTACCCGGTTCTAGTTTAATTTTGGCAGCAATTTTAGTCTGGGGTTTTATTAATGGTTTTAGTGGCATGGGTTTTGCTCTGGGAATAGCTATCTTAGTTTTGGTGCTGGGTATTTTGATAGATTTTCTGGCTACTTATTGGGGAGCAAAACAGTCAGGTGCTAGTAAATGGGGGCAAATAGGTTGTTTAGTAGGCTTTGGGTTAGGATTTTTTGGTCTCCTACCAGCTTTACCTTTTGGCGGACCTTTAGTAGGAATGTTAATCGGACCTTTTTTGGGAGCAGTTGTGGGAGAATTTTTATATCGGAAAGATTTGGAGTTTGCTCAGAGGGCTAAAACATCTATAAAAGCTGGAATAGGTATTGTAGTCGGGACGGTTGTCGGAAATATAATTCAAGGAGTTTTAGCGCTCACCACTGTGATAGTTTTTCTTGTGACGACCTGGCCTCCAATTAGTGGTTAAAAAGAGTAAATTCTGCCAGTGGGAGAAATATAAACTGATTTATGGTCGGTTGCTTCTGAACCTGGTTTAACTCTAATAGTAACTACATTATCCTCTGCACTATATTCATAAGTAAGTAGACTTTCATTGTATATATTTACTGTGCTATAACCACCAGGTATGCTTGACAAGTCAACTCTAACATTTGTACTTCTTCCTGCTGGTAAAAGTCTTTCTGCTTCAGGTACTAAGTTATAGCTAAGAGTTGTTCCAGTTTGATTTAAAATCTTGAGTATAATTGGCTTTTTTGGATCTGCTGCTTGAGCTTCTGGTTGCCAATATCCAGGTACATAGCTAGGAGCATTTTGGGATAAAACCTCTATAGGATAAATTGTTAAGGTTGAAGTTATTAATACTGTTGTTATCAAAGCAATTTGTTTCATAGAATAGGGAATAGGGTATGAGGAGTTTTTAGCAAGAGAAAAAAAGTAAATTGGAATAAGTTATTACCGTAAGCATTTAGTCATCAGCTATCAGCTATCAGCTCTTTTTTAGTTTTATATCAGTAGGTCGGCATAATTAAACGACTAAATAGCAATTATTTTGGTTATCTAATTTTTGATTAATTTTATTTAATCAGGACTTACGCAAATGCACTAATTGTAATGGAAAAATCTGAAATAATAACCAAAAACACACTACATATAGTAGTGCTATGTAAGTTCTCTTAATCAAAGAGAATAAGACATTGTTAGCATTTTCAGGTTATAATAATACTTTGATATTTTACCTTTATTTATGCTCAACTACTTAAAAGCTTTATTAATTAAGTCAGAATTAAGTCATAATTAAACCTAACTACAAAAGCCGACTTTAAAGTCTATATTAATTTAAACTCCCTACTGAAGGTTGGGATATCATTGTTGATAGCTGACAGCTAATAGCTGAATTCTTACTTATTACTTACTTACTAAGCAGGTATACAAAATTATAGCGATTTTCACAAAGGTAGACTAAAAAATTTATCCCCTCTGCCTTTTGCTTTTTATCTTTAAGCTAAAATCTCTGTATTCTATGAAACATGAAAACTGCTATAATTACATATTTATACAAACTGAATTATTTGTCTTCTAATATATCCCATAAAATTAGAAGAAGTAAATAATTTTGTTTAGGTACTAAATGCCAATATTTACTTATTTCTCTTATTTCTTCTTTAATAATTTGCATAAACTTGTTTATAGTAAGCCTGATACTCTTCAGATAATAATGGCTCCCACCAATCTCGGTTATTCAAAAACCATTCCACAGTTTGACGTAACCCTTCTTCAACAGTTACCGAAGGTTGCCAACCTAACTCAGTTTTAATCTTTGTCGCATCAATAGCATAACGTCGATCGTGCCCTGGTCTATCCTTGACAAAAGTAATTAATTTTTCACAAGGTTGCACAGGTAAATCATTCGCCAACTCATCCATAATTTGACACAACATTCGCACTAAATCAATATTTTTTACCTCATTATTTCCACCAACATTATAAGTTTCTCCTGGTTGACCTTGATGAATTACCGTATCTAATGCCCGACAATGATCTATTACATATAACCAATCTCGAATATTTTGCCCATCTCCATAAACTGGTAATTGTTTTCCTAATAACATATTGATACACATTAGAGGAATTAACTTCTCAGGAAAATGATACGGTCCGTAGTTATTAGAACAATTAGTAATAATTGTTGGTACACCATAAGTATGATAGTAAGCTCTAGTAAGATGGTCACTTCCTGCTTTAGAAGCAGAGTAAGGACTATTTGGAGCATAAGGTGTAGTTTCTGTAAAAGCAGGGTCTTCAGGACTTAAGCTACCATATACTTCATCAGTTGATACATGGAGAAATATACACCTACGGTTTGGATTTTGGGCAAGAGTCTGATAATGACTTCTGAATGCCTCTAATAGAGTAAAAGTACCCACAACATTAGTTTGGACAAAAGCTGCTGGTCCTAATATCGACCTATCTACATGAGATTCTGCTGCAAAGTGGGCTACTGTATCTATATCCTCTTCCTCAAGTAACCTATCTACTAAAGAGCGATCGCAAATATCTCCTTGGACAAAACGAAAATTTGGCCTGTTTTGTAAATCAGCTAAAGTTTCCTTATTACCCGCATAAGTTAGAGCATCTAACACAACTACTCGGTGATTCGGATATGTCTCACACCAATAATGGGTAAAGTTAGAACCAATAAACCCAGCACCTCCAGTTATCAACAATCGACTTTCCATAATTTTCATCTGCTATACAATACCTATACAATTCAGGCAAAACTAGGTAAAATCTGGTTATGCCAGTCAAAGATGTTTGCTTCTTGCTTTAACCTGGGAGGTCGCCCTCTTCCAGTTCACAAGCGTAAATTCGGGTTATGCCTACCCTACGCTTATTGATTAACTTCCCCATACTGAGATAACACCAGTGCCGCATTCATGTCCCGGTCTATTCTCATTCCACATTGAGGGCAGTTAAAAGTACGGTCTCTTAATTTTAATTCTTGATGAATACGACCGCAATTATGACAAGTTTTGGATGACGGAAACCACTGGTCAGCTAGCACTACCGTTCCACCAGAGCTTACGATTTTGGTTGTCAATCGTTGTCTAAATTCATAAAATCCAAGCCTTGCTATTGATGCTGCCAATTTACCATTTTGCATCATCCCTTTAACATTTAAACTCTCGCGCGCAGACGTGCTTGACTTTACTCATTAAGAGTGTAGTAGTTTTCTCTATGAAATCCCTACGCACATTAGCAATACGAGTATGGTAAAGTGCAAGTTTTTTGTAGTATTTAATGGCATTTTTTGAAGGTGGTTTACTTTTACTTCCTAGTTGTTTATTCCTATTGCGCCATTGAAACTTAGCTAGTGCCGCTACGCGGAAGTCAAAAGTCATGCATTCAAAAG
>JAAUYL010057007.1_pt1 | contig 17456 bp, 20 predicted proteins | sample 7278011 | NCBI WGS metagenome assembly JAAUYL01 (sample SAMN14350225, study PRJNA611818) | marine sediment metagenome | isolation source: surface marine sediment (1.8m) | place: French Polynesia: Moorea | collected 2018-08
CCCCCTAAATTGCCAGGGGGGTCCCCCTGGAAAAGTGACGATGCAGACGGCCAGGGGGGTCCCCCCGAAAATATTGATGTTGCAAGTACAAAATGTCTGGAAAAAGCCAATGTTTTAACGAGAAAACACCATTTTCAGGCTAAATTCGCAAAAATTTTCGCGCCCTTCGGGCGCAAATTGTAGAAAAATCAAGATTTATTTGGCTTTCAGGGGCGCACAAAAAAGTGCACATATTTTTTACGTTTTGCAGTATCAAAATTATTTTTTCCGGGGGGTGGGGGGTCCCCCTGAGTTTTGCCAAGGGGTCCCCCTAGAATTTTGGTCTGTGCTCACCTATGTACATGGCCATCCAGTTTTGGTGGTCACAGAGAACTGGCAAATTATGTTGGGAGCATTAATGTATCTATACCTACTGGTCGTTTTTGTTTGTACGATAGGGCGCGTTCGATGTTCTGTTAATACAAAAAGCGAGACGACGGCACGGAAAACCAATCCTGAAATTTTCCCAAGGACTTTGCGTCGCTGAGGGTTCGTCGGCCGTATCAGCACTCTGAAACTTTGTCCACACGTGAGCCAACAAATCCGGGATACTTCTAATGAGATTCTTGTACTATTTAGTAGGCGTGTAGCACTCATGGTATGCATCATACATGGTATCAGCAGTTTCACACAACGTTGCCTATGTCACAATTCTTGTAGTTGTTGTCCAAGGTCAGGCTGCACTACCGGCTGCAACAATTTTCCTGAAGCACTATCTTCTTTCATTAATGCAACCACTTACGTCACTCGAAACACTTTGTGGAGACGATAGTGATGAAATCGAATGCGATTCAACTCAGATCTTCGAAAGAGGGTTAAAGGCGGATCTTCCTCGACATTCTCTTACTCATGTACCGATCAAGTTCTTCGTCCAGTTGCTTCTTTGTTAAAGCTTCGGTTTGACCCTCAGGATCGGAATCCTCACTTTCGTCTTGAACAGACTCTTTGTCTTCTTGTGTGGGGTAGATTAGATCGTCCACTTCGGCCAAGGCGACCTTCATCGGGCGTTTGCCAAGAATAACACCATCAAAGCACCGAACAACCTCATAGTTGTCGACATCGGAGGAAAACAGGACCTCCACTCGTGTTTCGAAGGACATTTTTGAGATCCTCACTTTTTGAACGTGAAACATGCCTTTCAGCAATATCAGAACAGATCCTGGAGCTGAGTGGGGTTCGATGTTCGAAAACGAGACCCAAGTTTCGTACGCCATGATAGTTTGGTTTTGAAGGGAATTCGTTTTTGACTTTGAGGTGATTCACAACCGGGGTCCACAACAACGCAGATAGTTCTTTTTGTCGTGTCCGCACTCTATCACTGCTGAATGAAGTCTGTCTCTTCTTGTCTCCACTAAGGTTCTAGTCTCCACTAGTCTCCACAATATTTGCAAATTCGTTTTCGTTTTTCTTAATTCTTTGCTTTTTTAAACTATCGAAACTTCAAAATAAAAACTCGAAATTCGAAATAAACAAAACACGAAACAAAACAATGAATGAAATGACGCCCGATAGATGGCGCTGGATTTGGCGCTGCAGCCTGCAGTAGCGCCATCTGTGAGAAAGAGACTGACAAATTGTGATAGATATGGCACTGCTAGTAAAGTACAAGACAATAACACTCATTATTGGCTATATTTACTTTTCTCACGAAGGGAATTCCTCGGTGTCCTGAGCATGATGCATGAGGAATTAACTTAATGTTTGTTCTCCGAGGGCTTGTCCTCCTTTATTGACAGGAGATTGACAACACTGTCTTTAAGAATCACATGATCACATCAAACTGGTATAAACTGGAAAACTGGAAAATAGGCTCCCGAAGAATATGGTCACTATGCTCTTTAACATTACTGTACAACAAAAAACTGTACTGCATCAAGAAATTGTGCTTACTTTGCAAATCCTACCTTATCAAAAATTTTAAAACAAAATGCGTAAAAAAGTACTGGAATCATAATTATTTGATGCACTTAATTAACTGTTTACAGTACGAAAAGGACTCCGGGACAACGATTGCGTTACCACTCTATATTTATTATCCAACTAAAATTGAGGCCTGTGGATTTTTGAAACAGATAACCAATGACAATTATTGACTTCATTTCCGGTTGCTGCGGTGGTGGGGCTGGCATTTTGCTTGGCTATCCATTTGATACCGTCAAGGTGACTTGATTGTTTTCATTTCGATGTAATTTAATGAAATGACATGATCAAGGTTCTGATGCAAGCCCAAACCGGAAATGTCAAGTACCGGTCTACCTTCCAAACCATCGTCAGCGTTACTAGAGAGGAGAGTTTCATCCGACTTTACAGGGGTCTCATGACTCCTCTAGTGACCGTGGCCCTGAACAACTCGGTGACTTTTGGAGTCCGGGGTCTGGCTCTGAAATATGGCATCTCCCACCGCCTGGATCCCGTTGCCAGGGAGGCCTTAGCGGGCCTGTCAGCTGGATTCGTCAGGGTAAACAAACATTCAGGGGAAGAAATGGACTCGTTCATTTATGTAGCTCCCTATATCCACTATTTTTTCAGGCGTTATTTATTTCTCCTACTGAAGTGGTCAAGATTCAAATGCAAGTCATCAAGCCTGGCATGCCCAAGAAGACCCTGGACTGTATCAGAAAAATCTACGTCCAAGGTGGCTTGAAGGCTTTCACCATCGGGTTGTCCCCCTGCCTAGTGAGAGAACCCGTTGCATTCACATTGTACTTCTCATCGTTCGAAATTTTTACCAGGTCCATTTTTGGGAATATTTTCCGTGAAACGTGGGCAATTTCACGAGTTTTTTTACAGAAATTACAGGGACAACTACCTTGTTTTATTTACCGCCGGTGGCGTTAGTGGGATCATCTCTTGGATGCCCACATATCCCTTCGACGTTATCAAGACGCGAATGCAGGGAGATTCTCTGGGCTCGGCAGCCAAGTTTCACGGATTTTTACACTGCACAAAATCTACAATAGAGACTGAGGGAATTTCCATGTTGTACCGCGGCTTTGGGTCCTGCATTTATCGGCACGACAATTGTTAACTTGCAATTTTAAAATGCTTAACTTAGAAAGGTTTATTTATTCCAGAGCTTTTGTGGTCAATGCTGGGGTTCTTGGAGTTTACACAATCGTCAAAAGATTTCTGGAAGATCATCGTATTAGACAAAATGTGTGATAAACTTTTGAAATATACAAAATTACCGTATAATGACATAATTAAATCCTTTAATGCTGATCTTGCAGTTTTACCATGATAAAAATATTCATGACACAATAGGTGCGTAGTCAATAGGTATGTACTTATTTTCCTGGAATTCATGCTATAGAAGCCTGCCTTATCAAACTAGTTTTGCATCCTTTTCAGCCCTTTGTGTGTGTGCTAAAAAAGAACTGCTTAGTTGTCAAGTAGCAGTAGCACACAAAATGTGGCAATCTCAAAATCAGCCGTATCCAACAAAAACCTTAGCATCATTGCAAAGTATTGCCGAAAAAGAGGGCCACAATTTTAGATTCAACATAAAAAATCTCTGGCTGACAGGCAAGCCATTTTTGTCCTCGGTCAAGTAAGTCATTTACAAATCCTATAGAAAAAATATCCTTACCCTCAATATCTTTTTTCAGAAATGTTCCCAATGGCAAAAAGTCAGTGTATGTAGAGTGCCCAAGCAAGTCTGGATCGGCGACATTTCTCTGCTCATTCGCATCCAACCCCTGCAAAGAGTTCTTCGACAATGACGACATCGTCAAGCATGGACAGATGGTCCATGTATTCGGGGCAACCGTGAGCATCAATCCCAGGCCGGAAACAAGATGTCGATACCAAATTCTCCTTGACCAAGACTCACACATCCTGGCGGTGCCCGGAAGTGAAAAGGCAGGTACCAGACCGGAAGTCGTCCATTGTGACTACATGTCTGTCGAGGACATCAAGAACATCTTCGACATGGACGAGATCGGGAGGCTGGCAGATATCAAGGTGAAGCCAGTCGAGATGCTTCGCGATTTTCACAAAAAAATATGGGAAATTTTTGATGACAGCAAAGCGAGTCAAATAATTTTGAGGCAAATTGCCAAAAAAGATCTAATACGAAAAGTATTCCTCAGAATTTTGGTTTACTTTCTTTTAACATTTACTGGTAGAAAAAAGTTTATACTTTCAAAAATAATAGCGTAAAATAGACAAGGTTTTATTCTGGCGCGTTTCGATGCAAAAATTCGAGTCGAGGATTGGCTTGACTTGGTTTTGTTTTGTTTTTACGACTGACTGCACTGACAGGGCAAGCTCGTTAGAGCGTTTGTACGCCACTCTAGTCTCCAGCATTGGGAGCTCTTCTATGTAGATATATTTAGTACTACCAAAGAATTCAATCCTTTTTTAGCCGTTCAACTGTAAACAATAATATCATCGGACACAGAAAAATAGAATCATGGCAGACGAATATCCAATTGTGAAACTTCACGACCTCCGGGACATCTACGAAAACAAGTCCTCCGCCTACAGGTTCTGCCTGAGCTCTTTGTGGACCACTCGAAAGCCGTTTCTCTCAGATGTTGCGGATGGCAGCGGAACCAAGAAGTCGGTGTATGTCGAATCCCCCGGCAAGACAGGTGCGGCAACCTTGTTGATCTCGTTTTCAGAGAGCCCCTGCACAAAATTCTTCGATGAAAACTTCATCAAGATCAACCAGTTGATCCACGTCATTGGAGCAAAAGTTAGCCACAACCCAAGGTCCGAGACTCGTTGCCCTTACCAGATCCTCTTGGATGCTCAATCGTTGATCAAGATTGTTGAAGTCGACAAGCTTCCATCTCTCCAGCTCAACCTCATTTCCGTCAAAACCATCAAGGAGAGCTTCGACAAGACTGTCGTCGACTTGGTAGCCGACTTGAAGGTGGTCCCGATAGAAAAGATTCGGGACGCAAACCCAGTCAAGCTGAGGCTGAAGGACACAATGTCGGACGAGGAGATCATCTGGAACTTGTGGGACGAGGACGAAGACGACGACGAGAGGCTGCACGAGCTCATGGGGAAACAGCTTTTGATCAGAAATGGCCACATCGAATACTACTCTCTCTTTGAGGAATGGCAAGTCACCAAGCCTATTGATTCTGTTCTGCTGTACAACGTTTTCTAATAGATCACATTTTGTAATACATGATTCAAATGGTGTTCTCCATATCGAGAGTCATTGTAGCATAGTTTGGCCTCGGCATGGGCTCCTTGAATTTGTCAATGTGGAGCGCGTTCTTCATCGGGTACAGCAGCTCGTTATCGACGTAGTCCTCGCAGCCGTAACACCACACGCTGATGTCACTGAAGCTCAGGGTGACTTTGTGCTCGGTTTCAACACTGTGAAAAAGCATGTGTTCGTTGACGTATCGGGAGCACATGACTTTATAGCACACGAGGCAGATCCAATTCTCGCCGACGTTTTCGCAGTTCTCACACGGTCTTTTCACGGTTAGGTCTTCTTCCTTGAACTCCTTGTTGATCGTCTCCAAATGTTCGCACCAGGATTTCGGCATGACAAGGTTGGCGTTTTTGTTCTCAGGCAGACTGAGATACTCTGCCAACGTCATCGAGGCCGCCGGCTTCTCAGCGTCCGAGCTGTTCGAAGGTCCTGGCCTTTGGTGTTGGTCGCTCATGCTGGAAACACCCTAACTTTGGCCGGCTGATGAATGACGATCCGTTTTGTTGTAAGTTGTTTTTGTTTCAATTTTTTCCGACCTCCATCGAGCGTAAATATCACGCAACCTTTTCTTATTTAAAAAATTGGAGTTAAATACTATGGGATTTTAACCCTTATTAATAGAGCAATAAGGTCGAAAATCGCTTATCACGGTTTATTTTTCAAAAAATAAAAATCTGAGAAATCGATACAACAATACTTTAGATTTGTCAGGTTTTTTTTTCAAGTTGGTAGGAGCAAATCTCCGACGCACAAAGTATTTCCACCAAAAAATTGTGAAATAGATGAATTTGAATTTCAAAAGTAATTGATTTGGATGCATAACGCGAAAGAAAAGTATCTAGAAAATATTCTCGCGGGCTACTTTTGAATTTCACGATTTTTTTGAAAGCTTCCGCTTCGCAAAATATGCGGAAAATGTCGTCATCAACCAGCAACCAAGTCTTGGTCCTGGACGAGGACCTGTGCAACTACGACGGCTTCAAGATCATCCGGGCAGCTTTCAAGAGCTCTCTCGTTTTGGCGAACCAAGTCGCTTCCCAAAAGAAAAGTGTCCCCGGCACCATCTCGATTTGCATTGCTTCGTACACCGACAACGGCGTTGAAGTCCGCTCGGTCCTGAGTCCCGTCGCACCAGCACCTTCAACTCTCGAAGGAATCATGGCCACTCTGAATGCTTACAAGGATTTTTCACGACGAGGTAACTTAAAAGGTTTCTATGCAGAAATTGGAAATCGTTTTTGACAGCAACCATGGTTTTGTTTGCTTCAGACTCTTTGTTAAGAAGCTCTTATTTGCTCTGGTCCGAGGTCGCCCCGGAGTTGTTGCCTCACCTTCTGTTTCCCCCTGAAGAGAAGTACCGAGTCTCGTTCATCTCCTACCGCAAGATCACCATCCTGGACTTTGTGAGACAAAGCAACTGCGTTTCGATGGAACTCGTTCGATTCGATGAGTGCGAAGGATTGGCTTTGGAGAACGGGGAGGGCTTTTACGGGTTCATGAAGATCGCGCCAGTTGAGAACGCCGACGGACTTCGCACCATCGTTGTCCCTGCCATCAACTGCGAGTGGGAGGCCTTCTTCAAGCTCTACGTTTTCGATTTCATTCTCAGCCAAGATCAAACTTTGGTAATTCACTTCGCTACATCGATCTACTCCAAACTGATCATCAACTGTACGGCTCGGCCGAGGTCACTGAGTTTGCAGCCGGGCCAAGGTATCCTTCCATCGGACAAAAATAGGGGAGGTGTTGTCGTTCTTGAAACGATCAAACGCATCAAATCCTCCGGGATTTGCTTGAGCCTCTTGAACACTTCTCAGTCATTTTTCCTTTGGCCCAAAACTCACACTGGAAACGAAGACAATGACGACGAAATGGCCGTGAATAAGCAGAGATTCGTCGCGCTGCTCTTCGCCCTAGAGGACGAGTACCTGCTTCTCAAATCGCCCCCAGGATCGGGTGCTGGGGCCATCGCCAAGCTGTACGCACTGGTGCCGTCTAGGGAGAACCAGAACTTCCTCTTAATCAACATCAACGCCCCGGAGCTGTTGGTGCCGGAGAATCGAGAGTTCGAAGAAAAAGTGTCGGAGTTCGATCCCGTTGTTCAACTCGAGATAGACACCTTACTCAAACGGATGACCGCCGAGCCCTACTACAATCCCATGGCCCATCCCTCTGGAATAATCCCGATATTGGAGAAGAAACAATTACCGAAGCCAAAACCGAAACCTGCAGCAGCACCAAAGCCAAAGTCGAGTACTCGTGGACGTGGAGGTCGCGGAGGCCGAGGCGGTCGTGGTGGCAGAGGAGCCTCCAAATTATCTGCTCTCCCAACAAAAGGACGCTAACATGATACATTTGCAATCAAAAGTATTTTCCATTTCAACTCGACTTGCTCAATGGTCGTCTTTCATAAATTTGGACAAATGCTTCTGAAAGTGGCAGAATCTCTGGTAGGACCTTGTTTACGTGAAGATCTTGCAGTTCGTACCAATTGTTGGAACCTACGAAAAATTGTAAAAAGTGATATGCAATGAAATAATATTCGTGAAAACAAACCAAACACAAATAAATTACCTTTGTGAAGGACATGGACTTTATAGGTGCCATTCTTTGGTAATCCCTCGTGAACAACGTTGCCGATCAGGTCGTAGGTCGTGCTGGTTCCCTTGTACTTCTCCTTTGCCTCGGCATCCAAGAGATCGCCGAAGTCGATGGCCTTGACGGGAAAGTTGACGATTGTCGGGTTCTTCTCCACGAAGAAGGTGTTCTTGGTGAACCTCTGGACGTAGAGGATGATGAAGGGCGGCAACCGCGTGAGCTCGAACTTGCGTATGATGTTGTCCTTGTAGGTCTTGTACTCTTTCTCCGTCTCGCCGTTGAACTTGTTCAATATGGTGAAGAGGTTCACTTGCGGAATGATGTTATTGTACTGCTCGTCCCTGAACAACGGGGGCGGCGGCAGCTCGCATGTCAAGTACAAGAAGGGCGACTCCTTGGTACTCCAGTCATACTCTCCACTGGCCAACAGCTCGTCCTTCTTGGCGGGATCCACGTCGGCTGGCAGGAGCTTCTTGCTGTGGATTTTCATGCTGCCACTGAACGATTTGTAGATGATGCTCGAGGTCGCCTTCTTCGTCCCGCCCAAGGCCAAGTGGAGGGTGTTCAAGAGCCAGGACAAGAATTGGACCGCGTCGCCCTGCTCCGTGATCTGGAACTTTTTCTTCGAGCACAACACCACCGCCTGCAACATCTCGTGGGGACTGACGTGGGCCTTGAAATTCTTCGGATTCCACAGCTTCCGGATCAGTTCGCCGAACCGTTGGACGAGCAGGTTGTTCTGATCGCCAGGCGGACGCTTGAGATCTTTGTAGTTGTTTTCGTCTAGAAAATATCGTCTGATCGGCGAAACGTGGCTTAGAGCTTGAAAAATGACGTTGCAGTAGTCGTTCTCCTTGATGTTGTTCAATCCAACGATCCCGGGCAAGTAGGGAGTGCCGCAAAAGGCCCGAACTTCTTTCGAGCTGAGCTCCAGTTTTTTGGCCAGCTCCTTGTCGAATGTGGGATCGAGGACGTAGATGATATCACTCAGCGACGGATCGATGATCTCGTAGTTGTCGGGCAAGCAGAAGAACTTCTTGGTCGCCAAGTTCAGGTAGACTCTGTGCTCTTCGCTGACGCTGTGCGTATAAGCGTGGGTGTTCTGGCCTCGGCCCTGGAAATACTTGCCGCACACCAAACAGGCATAGACATTGATCCTCGACAAGCTCACGGAGCACAACTTTTCGAAGTCGAAATCTAAAACGTTTCTGTCGATAGTGTCGAGGTAAGGGCATTGACGTGCCATTTGACGCTTCTCTTCCTCGGAGCCGAGGTATTTGGCCTTGGCCTCGGAGGGACCGTCGTCCTCGCCATCACTGACCTCGGCCTTGACCACAGGATCTGTTGCTTTCCTCTTTAACTCTGCCATTACTTCCATTTCCAATTCAGATCGAGAAAACCGGACAAGTTTGTTTACAAGCAATAGTCATTGTTAACACTCCAGAATGACACTTAAGCGAGCAAAAATGTAAGAAAAAGCCAAAACCTGCCTTATCTGGGACGACAAAAAATGTATCTGGCAACACTTCCTTGCCGCAAAAACAAAACAAAACAAATCAAATTCAAAACGAAATGGAAAAAATTGACAAACTTGAAACTGAAAGGAAAGACTTTCAGTAATCACTAATCAGTCGGTGATAGTTAAACAAATCTCGTGTTAGGAACTCGTCTGGTTGTTGTCTTGACCAGGGACTCAATGATGAGCCGCGGGAAGTATTTGCTTCGCTGTAAGAGTGCCAGAAGGAAAGATATTGTGATCCCAAACGGCGAAACTTTGATAGTTGGCAGAAGTCCCATCACCGGTATCAAGAACACAAGAGTTTCAAAACGCCATTTGAAACTGACATCCACAGATAAGGGCGTGATTTGCGAGGCAATAGGAAGCAACCGGGCCTTCGTCAACGGCCAACCACTGGTGCAGTTCGACAAGAAACTGCTCCTCAACAAAGAGGTCTTGAACTTAATTGAGGGTGAGCTGGAGTATCAACTGATCATGGACGAGAAAAATGAAAATACGGCGACTCCTGGGAAGGAACCGAAAATGGTACACAGCAACCACTGGTCTCAGGGACTCTTTCGGGCCATGGAAGACCCTGAACTGAAAGTGCTGGACGATGAGAAGGTGTGCGTGATCAAAGACAAATATCCAAAGGCCACGCATCACTTCTTGGTCTTGCCCAAGGAACATCTGTCAACCCTCAACGATTTGACTGCTAGTCACACAACCTTGGTGGAGCACATGGTACAAGTTGCCGAAGATCATCTCATCAAGGATTTGAAGGATTTCGAGTTCAAAATGGGGTTTCACGCCATACCCTCGATGGCCCAGGTACACATGCACGTGATCAGCCAGGACTTCAATTCACCTTGTCTGAAGACCAAAAAACATTGGAACTCTTTCAACACGGATTATTTTATCCTTGCCAAGGATGTCCTGAGCCAGATCAAGTCCGAAGGGAAAGTAAACACCTCAAGTGCGATGAAATCGTTGCTTAGCGAGAATCTCGTGTGCAACCGGTGTAGCCTCAAGCCCAAAAATATCCCAGACTTGAAACAGCACCTTTTGAAGCATTTTAAAGCCAAGCAAAAATAATTGCCTAGTCAAATAGTACATTCTTGAGAAGCACCCAACCTTAACCATAAAAACTCTTGTGATATCTATCCACGTAAATACAGTCCCTTAAAGTTTTACGATCAACACAAATGGACAAATTCTTCGTTAAAAGCATTCAGATTCTGATAACGCCTTCTTCGAAAATATGTCGATTTGGCAGAGGGGGAGAGGAGAGGCTTCTGAAAAACCAGTTTTCCGTCCTTGACATCTACCATTAGCACTTCAAAAAGTACTTGCGCACTGGCAGTTGGCACAATTAAATCTATTTAGAATTTTTATACAAGATACGCTAAATTATTTGAGGAGGTACAATACCTTGCCCAGAGTTTCATGTCTCTTTCCCAACTAAAAAAGTCAGGTATTGTGCATTATCCGTTGAAATGCATAGGAAAATTGCAACAAGCAACAAAATACAAAACCGAAATAAATGACTCTCCATGGAACAACCAGATCAAAACTTTTGGGGTCGGGCATTCAGTGTTTGTTGAGCATATGGACTCCTTGAACGCTCATCCTGGTCGGGATAAGTTCTACGCAGCCAGAGTCCATTGATGCGCACTTGTTGTCAAGCAACTCGAAGCTTCGGCTTTGAATTAAACTAACTGAGAAACCTGTTAGCACGCCTTGCTTGGCCGACGAGCCGCGCCTCGAAAACTGCATTGAGCTCTCTCTTGCTCCTTAAAAGTCGAAGCGTTCGCACCTGCATTTTATTTTTTCGGAAATATTTCGTGAAACCATGCCTACTCTCCGACTTGGCGACCTCGTCCCCGACTTCTCGGCTGATACGACCGAGGGGGCCATGAAGTTCCACGAGTGGCTGGGCGGCTCTTGGGCGATCCTGTTCAGCCACCCCGCTGACTACACCCCAGTCTGCACTACCGAACTTGGCCGCGTCCAGAAGTTGATCCCCAAGTTCCAGGAGCGCGGATTTAAGTTGGCAGCCCTGTCTTGCGACAACGTCGACAGCCACAAGGGCTGGATCGAGGACATCAAGGCTTACAACAGCCTTGAGGGGTTCTCCTACCCGATCATCGCCGACCCCGATCGCAACGTGGCTACCCTCTACGGGATGATGGACCCTGATGAGAAGGACGCCGCCGGGTTGCCCTTGACTTGCCGTGCCGTCTTTGTGATTGGACCCGACAAGTAAGTTGATATATTGATATTTTTTGGTCCGATTTCACAAGTTTTCCGAAATGTAAACAACTTATTATTTTTCACAGGAGATTGAAACTCTCCATCCTCTACCCCGCTACCACGGGACGGAACTTCGACGAGGTGCTACGCGTGATTGACTCGCTCCAGTTGACCGCGACCAAGAAGGTGGCCACGCCGGCCGACTGGCAGAACGGCGGCTCGTGCATGGTCGTCCCGAGCGTCAAGCCCGAAGACGTCGCCGGCCTCTTCCCCAAAGGAGTCACGATTCACGACGTTCCCTCCAAGAAGCAATACATCAGGACCACTCCCCAACCCTGAACACCAAGATCCTCGTCGAACAAAGAAAGCCGATCTTGCTCTATTCTTTATCTTACAGTTTTCCCTCCAAATTTTACATAATCCAATCCTGCAAAAAATTGTTCACGTTGTCGACATGTGGCAATGAAGGAAAAATATAATCTATTTGGCCCGAGGATTTCTTTCAACAAAAGCGCGAGCAACACGCACATTGTTTGTTATCTGGAGCGATTACTACTATTAAACAAACTTGAAACATATTTCATTTAAACAAAAAAATCCGTGAAATTGTTTATTTCGTCTTTTGAGTTGACGGCCTCGTTTTCTTGCCTTTAAGTCGACGCTTCTGGAGTCGCTTGCTCGTGGCGTTCTGACGCTTGTTGCTGTTGTCCTTTTTCATTCGGGGATCAACCTGCTTGTAGAGACCCTTGACCCCGGCGGGCCTCTTCGCCCTCTTGGCCGCGTTGTGCTTCTTGGCCACCGTGTAGACGACGTCCTGCTTCTTCACGCTGTCGGCGGCCTTCTTGTACAACTTCTTGATCTCGCTGGCCTTCTCGCGAGTTCCGAGGTCGGCGTTCTCCATGATGACGGCCGCCCGCTTCTTGGCCTTGTCCAAACGCTTGGTAAGCTTGCGCTTCTTCCTAGCCTTGGCCTCGACAACCTTCTTGATGGTCTTGACGTTGACGTCCTTCATTCGGTTCTTGTAGAATTCCACGACTTTGGGGTCGACCTCGGGGTGCTTGCGCATGTGAATCTCCTCCTCCTTGACGAACCAATCAGGCAGGTCGGAGTCCTTGTCGTCGAACATAAAGCGGTTCCAGCCGTCGTCGACGATGTCGCGACGCGTCTTCTTGCTCTTGATCATCTCCTGGCCGAGGGCGAGCTCCTCTGGCGACAAGATGATTCTTTTTCGTTTCTTTCCGACTGCCGCCTCAGACTTGGGGACGATTTCGAAACCCTCACCATTTTGCTTGTCCGAGGATTTTCCAGATGCGGCCATGTTTGGCTTGACACTCGTGTTAACATCATAGTCACTGTCACTTTCATCTGAGCTGTCCGAATCGCTTTTTTTCTCACCATCTTCATCGTCGGACTCGTCGTCACTGTTGTCAGAGTTGTAAACTCGCTGAGGCTTACTTTTTTCGCTTTCCTCCGCATTTTCTTGGCTTTTGCTAGCCTTTTTGGTCAAAATGGACCCACCCTTCTGCTTGATATCGGCGATAGCATTTTCAACATCGGCGTCCTCGAGGTCTTCGTCGTCGTCGATGCCTTTGAAGATGTCCTTGTCGAACCACAGGTTGGCTTTGCGTTCTTTGCGCGAGGTCTTGTCGTTGGCCTCCATCGAAACCAGTAGTGGATTCTGTTCTCCTTCCATGTCGTCCTCATCGGCACTGTCGAGTTCGTCTTGTTGATCATCACTATCCTCAGCCTCATCAGAAAGGCCAAGGTCTTCTTTGCCCGAGTCGTCGTCGCTCTCTGACTCCTCTTCCGACTCGGACTCCTTGTAATAAAGGCCGGACTTGTCGATGGACTTGGCGTCCTCCTTGCCGTACTTGACGACCTTCTTTTTCGGCATGTCGTCATCGCTGTCCTCTTCGCCGGACGACGAGGCGATCATATCAGGAGCCTGATCGGCCACCTTGGCCAAGTCCTTCTTGGTCTTGATGTCACCGATCTTGAACAAGCCCTCCTCCTCCCTCTTGGGCCCTTCGTCGCCGGGAAGAATCATTTTCAGATCGATTCTCTGCGCGATCTTTCGCTTCTCCTTGAGAGCTCGCTTCTTCTTGCGTCTCTCGGCACGACGCTCCTCATCCTGGAGTGTGGCGATCTCGGAATCCAGCTTGTTCAGCTCCTCGTCGTCACTGTTTTCATCGCCATCACTACTGTCGTCCGAGGCTACTACTTGTCCTCCGTTGGCCTCGGCCTCTTTGGCTTTCTGTGCCTCCCTCTCCTTCTTCTTCTTCTCGGCCTCGATAAAATCGGTCTTCAGGACGTCTCGCCACTTTTTCAAGGAGCGCAACGCCGACCGATCGAGTATGCGAATGTCTTTGCAGCACTCTACTATTTCCGCCGTCGTGGCCTTGTGCTTCCGGATCCTGCTTTCATCCAGGACGATCTCGTTGTAGTTGTTGAGGGTGTCGATGGGCTTGTCCCCCATGATGAACTCGGACGCCTTGGCTTTTTTGTACAGCAGAGTCGCGCCTGTCGGGTAACCCTCGGCCTTCTTCTTCTTGTCGGGATTCAAAATTTCAGTGTTGGACTTGGCGTCCTCGACGTCGAGCTCGGCGAAGACGTGCTTCGCGTCCAAGAACTTGGGGTCAATCTTGTCGGGTGCCTTGTAGCCGAGGCAGACGACGAAGATCTCAGCCGACTCGTTTCTTGACGCAGCGGGTTTGGTGGCATGGACATTCCTGAAGAACTGGTTGAACACCCACATCAGAGATTGATAATCCTTGGACCGGAAAACTTTGGTGACGAACGTCCCGCCCTTGACGAGAAACTCGGTGGCCAGCTTGAACGAGTGCAGCGTGAGGAGGGCCTGTTGGTAAGCATCATGCAGCCAGTTTTTGCCGACGTTGGGAGCTCCGTCGTGGAGGACGAGGTCGGCTTTCCAAGTTTGAAGCTCTTTCTTCAGGTCGCTCCTACACTTGTCGGTCGTGATGTCACCCTGGATGGCGATGCAGCCCGGGATCGGCTTGATCGGGACCAAGTCGACGCCGATGATCAGGCTCGACAGGGGCATGTGCTCTTTGGCCACCTGCATCCATGATCCCGGAGCGGCACAAAGATCGATGCACACGCGTGACTTCTGGAGGAACTCGTGTTTTCTGTTCAATTGAACGAGCTTGAACGAGGCCCTGGAGCGGAAGCCGAGCTCTTTGGCCGACCAGTAGGCCTTGTCTCGCCGCTGTTTTCCAACTTTGATCTTCTTTCCCATCTTGAGGAAACAATTTGAAAGTGGAAAAATTCCAAACCAAACAAATCTTTTTCTTGCTTTTTCCTTTTTTCACGTGTTGTTATGTTTGTTTTGAAGTCGTTGAGATCTGTGAACTATACTTGGCAGGTGCAGCCTCAGACAATCGTAGAAGCCTGTGTATTTCGCTGTCAAAATCAAAATAAACAAATTCTCAAAAAAAGACAGAAAAGAAAGCCTGATGACGTGACATTGGAGAATTGGAGATTCAGATTTGAAGTGATCTTGCCCTCAGATACAGGGAGGCTGGCCTTATCCTCGAAGAAATTTGAGAACTTGCTCGAGACAGAGTAATCTTGGAAACGGATGCCCGTATTTAGTTGCAGTCTGAGTGAAAAGAGCTGATGCAATCACATATCATCTTGTAACCAAAAGCCAAGAACCAGAACACAATACCACGTTCACAAGTATGGTGGCGTCCATGATGTGGTTGCCGGTGCCGTTTTTGGTGCTCGGGTCATTCCTCGGCTTCATGGCGACTCTGTACACAATACCAAACTCGGCCCACATGTTCCTGAAAGCCAACATCGGTGGCATCGACATGGGCAAGAAGAGCAAGCAAAAGATACCCGAGGCCCAGGGGGTGGTTACGGGGTGCATATTTCTAATGGTGACGTTGCTGCAGATCCCGGCCTGCTTTTCGCCGTACCTGTTTTCGTCGGACAAAGAACTCTTTCCCCACGCACAATTCGTTCAACTCGTGGCGGCCCTGTTGTCGATCACCTGTATGCTGCTGCTCGGCTTCGCCGACGACGTCCTCGACCTTAGGTGGCGCCACAAGCTCCTACTCCCGACGATGGCCTCGGTCCCATTGCTGATGGTCTACTACGTGACGACGAATAGAACTGATATCGTCGTGCCACTGTTTCTGAGATCGATTCTCGGCACGAACATTGACCTCGGCCTCCTATATTACTGCTACATGGGGATGCTGGCGGTGTTCTGCACGAATGCAATCAACATCTTGGCCGGGATCAACGGCCTCGAGGTGGGCCAGTCCGTGGTCATCGCGGTCTCGATCATGGTGTTCAATCTGCGCGAGATGGACGGCCTCTTGGGCAACTATCACCGATTTTCCTTGTACTTCCTCTTCCCATATATTGCAACGACGTTACCCCTGCTCTGGTACAACTGGTACCCTTCAAAAGTGTTTCCAGGGGACACGTTTTGTTATTTCAGGTAAAGCGTTTTATCATGCAAATGTGTTGAAATAGTTAAATTAATTACTTTTTCAGTGGAATGACACTGGCTGTGGTGGCAATCCTGGGTCATTTCAGTAAGACCTTGCTCCTCTTCTTCATTCCGCAAGTCGCAAACTTTCTGTATTCGGTGCCGCAATTGTTCCATTTCCTGCCGTGTCCTCGGCACCGGCTGCCGCGCTACAACGAGGCCACCGACCTCCGTGAGATGAGCACAACCAAGTTCAAGGAGAGTGACCTCAAGATCTTGGGCAAGATGTTCCTCTACACATTCGAGCTTTTCCGCGTCGTTCACGTCGAGAGGACGGTGGAGGATGGCGTTACCTTCGTCGAAATGAACAACCTCACTCTGATCAACTTTCTGCTCAAGATCTTCGGGCCCCTGCACGAGCGGACCCTGACCATCCTGCTGTTGACTTTGCAAGTCTTGTGCAGCCTCTTGGCGTTTGTGATCCGCTATCCCTTAGCCTTGCTGTTCTACGGAGAGGTTATTGCTTGAATTTAAAGTCAATAAAGGGAACACCAGATCGTGTGATATTAATCTTACAAGGATGTATATTTTTCACTGTGTGTTGTGTGTGTTTTAATCTAGTAGAATTTTACTTCTGAATTTACATACGTGTGTAGCTTTACGAATTTTCATTATTGGACTGTCTAAATCCTAAGCTGTTATATCGGTTTCTTCTGCTGATTTCTTATAGAGATAATGTATAGATATTTAGATTGGTAGGTAGCATATATCATTGTATGTAAAGGTAAAGTATAGCATACACAGATTATTAATGTTTAGTTTGGACGATGATTGTACATGGCATTATGCATAACTTATTTAATCTTAATCTAAAACTTGCTGGGTGTTTTTTGGGGTTTTGAGGATCTGTTCAAAAACAAGAAAATAACGAACTCAACAGTTTTTGTGGAAGCTAGTGATCCGATTAATTCATATTTTCATTGTAGATTTTCTTGGGGGCACCACATGCAGACTTGCATATTTCTGATTCTGAAAGCAGATGATTTCAACTTTTCTTTTCGTTTCGACAAGGCAAAATAATTTTTTTCACGATTCTGACACGATTTTTGTAGGCAAAAAGTTGTGAAAATATTTTTAATCTAGATTTTTTAGTCTTACAACAATATCTTTTATTTAGGGAAGCTGATCTCTGATCTCTCTCAATTCTACTGTACTTGTCAATTTAGTTCTGAAATCTGAAGTGATCAGGTACAATGGAGGAGGGGTGTTATGGTGATTTTTTACTTTGCAAGATGCTGTAGATATTTTGTCTTGGTCTTTATCGGATTCTCAACTGTTCTTTTTTGCGGAAGGTTTTCATGACTCTTTTACCTCAAGCTACTGCTGACATTAAATAATTTTTTACACAATTTTAGAGATATTCGTTA
>JAAUYL010017569.1_pt1 | contig 17439 bp, 15 predicted proteins | sample 7278011 | NCBI WGS metagenome assembly JAAUYL01 (sample SAMN14350225, study PRJNA611818) | marine sediment metagenome | isolation source: surface marine sediment (1.8m) | place: French Polynesia: Moorea | collected 2018-08
TTTGACAAGTCGTTTCGTTTCGGAAAATATTAGCTCACACTATGGGTGTTTGGTTAAATCGTCATAGTCATGACCCTTTAGGCTTCGATGAACTTATCAATCCATAAGTTTCACATCGCGTAAAAATACAAACTAATGTAACAAAATTAGCAGGAAAATTAAGCCATATATCTAATGGTCTAGTATAGAAATCTTTCCACCACCAATCTTTAAGATATGGATTATTATGAATTTCCTGAGAATCTTGAGAGTAATTTTTAACCCTAGTTAAAATTTGTTCATCTTTGATATTATCTATAAAATTCCTCAATTTTTCATCTAGTTTTTTAATTTCTTCAATTTCAAATGGAGATGGATATTCAAGAGACTTCAATATCTCCTCAACTTTATCTCTAGATTGAAGTACCTGGATTAAATAATGTGAAAGTTTTATCTGAATAGATTCTTCTTGATTTTTTAAAGATTTTTTATAGTAATCATTAACTTTTTGTAGATAAATTTCATAATAATAAATGGCTTGCTGAAGTTAAATAATTCTACTTTTAGGCAATTGTTCATACATAATAAAAATTATTATTTCAATTGATTTATGGTGAAATATTTATATCATATCATGTCCGGTAGCATCGTTTGTGTATAAAATTAAGTCACAATTGGAAGAAACCCTTCTGCGTTCTGCTTTCTGCCTTCTGTTTTCTGTCTTCTGTCTTCTGCCTTCCTTCCAGCAAAGTATAAGTATTCAGGCGGACATGATATCAATCGCACTAATACCATGTCTCAAAAAAAAAGTTAACGTAGCAATATTTTTTGCAACTGGCATAAAACTTTAGAATAATATTTATTATTCTATATTAATAATATTTGCTACAAATATATTTTACCTCTCTTATGGTGCATTACTTTGCGTCTATTACCGATAGTAAGTCCCACTTCTTTTACTTATAAATAGATTTTTATAACATTTTTTATTAAATTGCTATTAGAAGCAAGGAAGAAAATTAGCTAACATCTACAAAAATAAACTCAATAAATTGACAAAATATTTAGCTAAAAACTAGGATACAAAAGTCAATTAAATATTTAAACATTAGTCGGATGTTAGCTAATCATATATATGAAATAGAACCTGATGTTAAAGTTATTGGGAAAATCTTCCGAGATGAAACACCCAAAAGCTTTAGTTAATCCCAATTAAGCCGCCACATCATTATTATTAAATAACTCAAAAATCTGCCGACAAAAATATTTCACTTTAGCAGCAGATTCCGTTGTCGGTTGAGTATTGCCCACAAAACGCCATCCACCCACCGTTGATAACTTCCACTGTTCCCCACGATGGTCATAACCAGCAACTTCAACCCCTATTACACGACGATCAGCCTCAATAGGGTCTTGATAAAAGCGAATTTGCACCAATAAACAACGACTTTCTAGAGACCGACTTCTACCAGGCAAATGAAAACCAATATCTATAGAATCTGGGTCAACCAAATCTAAAGTATCTGGATCATTCATCCAGGGCTTAAGATCCACCCTCACATCTGGAAACTGGGACTTAAACAAATTAACAATCGTAGCAATCTTACTAGCGACTTCAAAGTTTTTGGCCTGTTCTGCAGCATTCACTATAATTTATCCTCCTCAACGAGAAAATTTCAGATTATTAATTAATTAGTTTAACTACAGATAAAAAACTGTGATTGTATTGTTTGGACAATTAGTAATAACTTTAGATTTTTTACCTATTTGTGATTAGATTCAATTTCTTCTGGCAACAGTACCTTCGCCCGAACAAACCGTAAACCACTTACTCCCTGTAAAGGTTCAACCAAACCACTCTCAAATTTATCCTCCACCCAACCTTCACGAACCAAATAACGAAAATACTGTTCATATTCCTCCCACTCTTCATCTGTAGAATAAACAACCGTCAACATTCCAGGTTGAGTAATGCGCTCTTTTGTCTCCTTGTCCACACCCTTGTCAATTCGCTTCTTGACAATTTCATAACGAATATCGTGACTACCTTTAACATCAAATAATCTTTCGGTACTTTCATTGTGATAAATATCAATCGTAGAATTCTGGACTAATATCAGATGCACAACTCCTAATATAAGCTCCTCAGATTCAGCCTTTAAACGTATAGCAGTTCGCGCACAATCACAAATTGCTCGTAGTTGATCATAACGTAAACTGCTAAGATAAAATTGATTAAATTTAGAGTTAATAGATTTACCCACATACATCATGTGGTCTATGCCATCAGTAGCTTCCAAATCACAATGGTGAGGGAGAATTTGCTGCATCTTTTTTTGCCACTTTTCCCAAGTATTTTGGAGGTGGTAGTTAATTTTGTACAACATCTGGTCATAACATTCTCGTGCTTGATACACACCATGATGGATGTTACCACAAGCAGCACGATAAGCTTCAACAGCAGTCTTAATAGTATCTCCACATTCCACAAAATAGTCAAAGTATACCTCTAAACGGCAACGTAGATATTCTAAAGCTGTAATTTCAGTATTCACTGAAACTCTTTCTTCTAGGGACTTAATATATTCCAATATATCTTGTCGTAGTTGCTGACACAAAGCACTATCTTGCTTTTCGCAAACAGCTTCCACAATGGCTAATCCTAACCTAAATTGAGCAAGAATATCACTTTGAATTGCCCGATTACGTTCTGTAGATGATCCACGAATATCACAGATACCATAAAGCGGATAGACATCCTCAAAAACAATTGTTTCTGGGGGTAGTCCCCAACGTCGTCGTTCAGCTTCCTGCAAAAATCGCCATTCGACAGCAGGATGAATATTACGAATATTGGTAAACCGTTGTTGAATTGTTTGACGAACCGCAGTGATCAAAGCTGGAATCAAGTCTTCGGCGTTTTTGTAATCACAGATATTAAAGTTCCTAGGATGATTGCTCATTAATCCTACTATTCCCAAGATTTCTGCTTGACCTACCTCTTCTTGTGGAAAAGCAGGTTTAATCACTATGGGAATTAGAAGTAAGGAGCGAAATCCTTTTTGAGATAAATTTTGCTCATACTCAGTTGGACAATTTGATTCAAGTTCGGGAATATTCAGAATTTGATTTTTTATTGCAGTTTTGAGGATGGGAGAATTCTCTAGGCTCAGTGTAGAATATATCTTGGGATATGGTGCTCTTGTTAAAAACTCACTGCCAATAAATAACTTGAATTGTTTTTCTCCTTCATTTCGCAGTAACATCATATCATCTGCTCGGAATAGCGATCGCAGCAATTTTTCAATTCGCTTAAATTTCTCTTCCTGCACTAATGATTCTGGTTCAACTAAAAGTTGGGTTAGTTTTCGTTTTTGTTCTTTAACAGTGACATCTAACCCTTCGAGTAAAAGTAAGCCGTCTATTTGGTAATTTTCCAATTTTAAATTTTGTGCTAACATTTCTAAATTTCCTGGTTGTATCAACCAAGCTGTTTGTTCAGACTTTGACATTGAATGAAGATTGAAATCTATAAATTCGTCTATTGTTTGGTCAATTCTTGTAACTTTTAGTTCCTGAGAACAAAACCAGAATTCTATATACTTTGGTTCTGAGTTTTTTGGCGAATTAACTGTTGATATAACTGAGTAATCTTGAAATTGTAGATTTGCTGTATCTATCTGATAAATTTGTTTGAGTACCCACTGCAAAATTTGTAGGTGGTAAAGTTTTTCTAGTTCCGTGTTATCCCAATCACTGAATAACTCGTTGAGCTTAATGTTGTACTGTGCTTCTATTTTATCGATCCGATCTATACCCATGAGTTCGCAAAATTGATAACTAGCATATTGGAAGCTCAAGCTACCTGGTTCTATAATTGCTGTTAATATTCTGCTATGCAGTGGTAAATTTTCCAGTCGCTCTGTTATTTGCTGCCAAATTTTTAGTTGCTCAATTTGATTATGATGTTTCGGTAGTTGTGATGCTAAAGCTTGCAATAGTTGTTCTATCTGTAGATGCTGAATATTTTGATTATTTTCAGTTAGAGAAGTTTGCTCTGGTAAAGCTTTTATATCATATTTATGATGTTTATCTGTGCTTTTTTGTTTGGAAGTCTGCATACTTATTCGCACCTGATTTTTTATTTGAATATATATTTTTTTATTGTAGTAGACCGACACATCTAAAATGTTGCAATAGTAGGGGTAGGTTCTCCTGGAAATTAATAATATCAACATTTAGTAGGGGGGGGTCAGCGTTCGATTAATCAGGTTACAACATTTATTTGATGAGATGAACCCCTGTATCGTGCCATTGCCCCATTGTCCCATCATCCCATCACCCTATTGCCCCATTGTCTTGTCACCCTATCACCCTACTGCCCCATCCTATCATCTCCCCCTATAATAACCTATCCCTGATCAGGAACTCCTGAAAACCCTGTGGGAGGGTGGGGAGAGGGGGAAGAGGGGGAAGAGGGGGGAGTAAGAATATTGTCTGCATTTCTCACTTCTTTATGTCTAATTCAATACACTATTTCTCAGAAAAAAGCTGATTCAATACTTGATCATAACTGACTTAACTTGTCAAGTTTTATGTTAAGAAAGATGTTTATAAAGCATAGCTATAATAACCTAGTGCTTCAATTGAATTAGCTGTCTTAGTCCAATAATTGAGCTATACTAGCTTCAGATTAATAAGGTAGAGTTTTTGATTAGTGGCCATAAGTTAAGATAAATATTCTTTGGAGGAGCAATAGTTAACCAAAAACCAAAACACGGAAAAAGTTCGGGAGTTTGGTAGCCCCGTCTTTTTTAAAGCGGGGCAGAAAAACGACTCGCTTGTTTTAACAAGCGTAATTTGTTACAATTAAAAAATGAGTAAGGGTACAGCAAAGCGCAACGAAGCATCCTAGTACGGATAAATCCCGGCCACCTGAGAACCGACGGCTATACAGTCCAGAACGAAATTCATTGGGGCGTGCAATGGCAGGTTGTGGAGCGTATAGAAGCTAAGTGGTAGTACCCAGAAAGTCAAAAAACAAGTAGCCTGAAGCGAAAGCAACAGGGTAGAGGGTCGGTGGCAGAAATGCCTTTTGACAGACCCTTTCAGGTGCGACCTGAAGAATCTGCGTGACTTTAGCCCGCAAAGTGTCAAAAACCTTTTCAAAGTTACTCATCTTTAATTATGTAGTTTGAAAAAGGTTTGCATAAAAATTTGGTCAATTCCTTGACAAAAATTCTCCGATTAAGTAGGTAGGCACGAAAAAAACTAAGTATGTAACAAAAAGTAAAGTATATCTAAAACCTCTTCCCTTCTGCCTTCTGCCCTCTGCCTTCATAAATACGATAAATTTTAACACCTACCTACTTAATGGATTTACAGCGCTTTTCAGATTGATGAACCACATCGTCACAACCAAAACCCTGTAGGGGCGATTCGCGTAATTAGCAGCATTCCGCAGGAAATCGCCCCTACTGTGGTCTACCGTGCAGGAAAACCGCTGTAAGTCAAAGAAAATATACAAAAAATAATGCCACTAATTTAAAATAGTGGCATCATACAACGAACTATAGAATTTTTCCTGACAATTACCACAGTCCTCTTACAGGTGGTGGTGCAGGAGGTCGTGTAATAGGAGGAGGAGGTTGAAGCGGTGGGAACTCTAAAGATGGAGGACCCTGGAAATTATATTGTGGTAATCGAACTTCTACCCGTTCGTAGTTATAATCTGGGATAACTTTAAAGAAGTCAATACAACCACAAGGCTTTTCGGGATCATCGTCCACTTTACCCACAACAGCATAGACCCGCATTCCAGGTACTAGACCTGCTATTTCTATGTTATGCTTGGGGGAAAAATATAGAGTTCGTAGTTGACCACGTTCCTCTTCAGGAATTGTTACATAAGTTGGTTCACCATCATTAGGTGCAATTCCAGGAATGCCTAATTCTTCTTCTTCATCTATGAGAATTGTAACTACATTACCGATAATACCCTTAACATAGCCCACAACCTCGATTTGATTTGCTCCCCCAGCACGAGTTCTTTGCCGTTGGGCAACTTTCTCATTCTCAGGAGCAGCGATCGCGGGATACATTGCTCCGAATGTGATTAACATTGACAAGCAACCACTTGTCAAAATAGTATGTCTTAAAAGACCCATGACTACCTCACAACACCAAATTGTGTCCTGGCCATAAATCTGTTAAACTATTAAACCTCGTCCTTAAGGGCAGGGTTTAGATTAGATAAGCAGGTTTAGCTGGACATTGCTTAGTTTATTAGCTCTTTTATCAAACTTCACCCTGAAGGGCAGAATTTTAATCAAAGCCTTAGCTCAAGAATTTACCACCAAGACCTGTTTTTGGCAAGTTAATCTATCTAGAATTAGGAGTCATAAGTCATAAATCAGGAGTCAGGAGTCAGAGATCAAGTGTGGGGAGAAGTCCAGTAGTGGCGTATCCATACTAAAATTGTGGGTTAGGAGCAAGCAACCTAGAAGACCTCACCCCCAACTCCTCTCCTGCAAGGAGAGGGGTGAGCTGCCCCCCTTCCCTTTTAGGGAAGGGGGTTGGGGGGTTAGGTTTTTTAACCCACATTTTCAAGCTCGACACACCAGTGAGGTGCGTATTTACTGCTAAAATTTAGACTATGAAAAGCATTTAACAATCCGTCGTAACGCACCATTTTAGATATCTCAATCAACTAAGAGCCCTAAAGCACAACTACAAACAAAGAATTTTTTTAACTAATAGACATCTCCAAAAATAAACAGTAAAGTCAATTATTATCCAGAAATTATCAATTTCTCCTCCCTATTCCCAGTTAAGTGTTCCCAGTTAAGTGTTCCCTCTTTTCTGGAGATGTCTAATTATCTGAAAATATAGCAATTCCCACAGTTATGAGGTAAATTTACGATCTCCCTAAATCCCCCTTAAAAAGGGGGACTTTTTGTTTGCTCCCCCCTTAAAAAGGAGGGTAGGGGGCGATCTAAAACTGTACCTTATAGATTAAAGAACAGTTATAATATAACTACTGATTAGTTGTTTCTCGTGCCTTAACTTTTTTTTCTCCCGACATATATTCTTTTTCAATGTTAATAGCTTCTATCCCCTCTTCAACCATTAACTTAAACATTGAGTCTAATTGTACCCAAATCAATAAAGCAGTTGGAAATACTACTATTGCTCCCATAACAATAGATAACCATTCCACAATATTAAATACTGAAAGACTAGCTGCTACACATAAAAATACAAATAAAGTCGTTCCTAAATAAGCAGTTATTATATTAGGTGTTTGATAATCTATTTTTGTTTGAGAGTTTTTGCTTCTAGACCAGATAGTTAGTTTATACTCCAACATATCTTTAAAAATGACTCCCAAGAGAATAGCAAAAAGTAATGTCAATTCAATTACTGTATAAACAGGAAAATTAAAAAAAGTGTTAGTGTACATTTTTTTTGATCCACAAATATTAACAATTGTGAATCATATCATATTTATTTGTAGGAGTCAGGAGTCAGAAGTCAGGAGTCAGGGGTAAATAGCCTTGCGGTTGTAAGTTGAGCAAAAATGGGTGTATTTCATAATATCTACTAGACCGACAAACCTTAAATGTTGCAATCGTAGGAGCGGGTTCCGCGTTAAGTTAACAGTGTTACAAATTATTCAGATGAACCCGCCCCTACCAAGCTACAGAATAATAGGGGAAAACGATTTGTGAAGAAAATTTAGAAATTACTATTCTTGAAAATGGAATCTATGAGTTTAACCAAAATGGCGGAACCCGATCTTACCAAAATGACTAGTAAGGAATTAAAAAAATATATCTTGTCTCATTCAACAGATGATGAAGCAATTCGAGAATTATTTATTAATCGCAGAAATCCTAATGTTCAAGTTTTCCCCTATCCTCAAAATAGGCTTTATGAAGAAATTGAAGCGATGTTCAAATCTAGATTCAATTTATATCTATAATGGCATGATATCAAATCCGGTAGTATTGGTATAAAAAAGCAGAGAAACCTGGTTTTTATCAAATGTCCTACAATACTAACATTAATCTCCCACAAACCGGGTTTCTTATAATACTCCGAAGCAGGCAGAATACCAATTTATCCAGTGCATTTACTACCTAGTCATTGCGAATGGAGCGTCAGCGTAATGAAGCAATCTTAACGTTATCACGAAATCAAGATTATCCTGAGGTAAAAATGCCTTCTCATCTCTGTAAATCTTCAGATATGCTATCACGAAATCAAGATTATTAGTAAATTGGAAATCTTTTATTGTTTTATTAAAAAGCAACACAAGTGGGCGGTTGTTGAGGAATAGGGATCTTTCTCATCTCTTCGGTTAAAACCGCCCCTACAATTTCACTAAGGAATGAAAATTGAGCAATTTCTCGCCAGAAATTTTCCCATCCATCAACAGCATCATATCAGAAACTTCTCGCTTTTCCATCAAAATCACACCTACGTCTTTAATCAGTAATTCCATATTCACCAGAATTATATAGTTCTTCTAATTCGAGGCATAATTTTTTCTAGTCGTTGGCGATCGCTCCATCGCGCAAAATGAAATTTTGATTTTCCTTGCTCCTCTATCCTGAAGCTTGAACAAGCGATCGCTATTTCAGACAAGCTAGTTTTCAAGCTTTAACAAGCAGAAACCCAAAGCCTCCTAAGGAGGAGCTTCGCTAACGCTAACGTGAGGTTTGGGAATCCCGCGTTGTCGCATAAGCGTAACGTCGGGAGGATGTCAAAAACTACATTTACAATCCCCCTAAATCCCCCTTTCAAAGGGGCAGGGCTGTTTCATTCTCACTTTAGGTGTAGAATTATAGAGTAAGGAGCAGATTTAGTTTGTAAAGTTGGCCAATATACCAATATATGAAAATATATGGAAAAAAGCCTGATTGATTACCTGAAAGAAATACCTGATTTTCGTGACCAGAGAGGTTGTCGTCACCCCTTATGGCTGATAGTGCTGATTATGATTATGGGAATCATAAGTGGTTATTGGGGTTATAGACAGTTAGGAAGATTTACGGAACGCCATCGTTTAACTTTAATTAAACTACTAAATATTCCTCAAGCTCGTGTTCCCTCTTATTCAACTATGAGACGAGTCATGGTACAACTAGATTACCAAAAATTACAAATAGCTTTTAATCAATGGAGCCAACAATATAGTAAAATCAGGTCTAGAGAGTGGGTATCAATAGATGGAAAAAGTTTGAAAAATACTGTTAACAATTTTGATACATCAGAACAAAATTTCATTAATTGTGTATCAGCATTTAGCCATGAAAGAGGATTAGTTTTAGGGATAAAAATCTTTGAGAATAAACTAGAAAGTGAAATTACAATTGTCAGAAAACTACTAGACATCTTAGACTTAAAGGGAGTAGTTTTTACTCTTGATGCCCTACATTGTCAAAAAAAACAGTAGCTGCAATTATTGATAGTCAAAACGATTATTTAATTAAAGTTAAAAAGAATCAACCAAAGTTGTATCAACAAATAGAACAGCAAGTTAAATCTACTCAAGCAGTAAAAAGGTATCTTGATGAAGAAAAAACGAGAAATAGAGATACTATTAGACTTGTAGAAGTTTTTAATATACCAGAAAATGTCCAGGATATGTGGAAAGGTGCAGGTTCTGTGATTAGAGTTAAGCGCAGTAGTAATCGTGGTTCAAAATTCGTAGAAAGTATTAGTTATTATCTTTGTTCACTTCCACCACGATCTACTACTCTAGCCTCAGGCATTCGAGGACATTGGTTAATTGAAAATCAACTTCACTGGGTAAAAGATGTAATTTTTGAGGAAGATTCAAGTCCTCAAAAATCAGGCTTTTCTGCCAGGAATTTCTCAATGAGCAAAAACTTGGGTGCTGACCCTACTAAGAATACATGGTTTTGCTGGAATTAAAGCAGGGATATCACACTTAAGTAATGACCTCAAATATATACTTTCTGTTTGTAGTTAGCTGTTTGTAGTTAGGTGTGAAATAAAATCTATTTTAGCGGCAGAATAAATAGAAGTTGCTTTCCGCAGTGCGATCGCACTAATATTACAGTTGGTAAAACAGAGTTGGAGGCCAGTAGATTATGGCGATACTGCTGACGCAACGCTCCGCGAACGCGCTGCTTTACATAACTATAAGTAACCAATTAAGCTAATATTGGCCAAAATCTGGGTCAGAATCTGCTCCTTACTCTATAATTCTACACCTAAAGTGAGAATGAAACAGCCCTGCTTTCAAAGGGGGACTTTGTGTTAGATCCCCCTTTGAAAGCTATGCTTTATAAACATCTTTCTTAACATAAAATGTAGACAAAAAAGAGAAGTTATGTATAAGTCCTTTGAAAGGCTTTTTTCTCATAAAAGTGTATTGAATCAGATATTTTTTTGAGAAATGCACCCCAAGATTCTTACTTCCCCCTCTTCCCCCTCTTCCCCCTCTACCCACCCTCCCACAAGGTTTTCAGGAGTTCCTTATCAGGGATCGCTTTGAAAGGGGGGAAGGGGGGGGATCTAGAACTGTACCTCATAGATGAGAGAACTGCAAAATTTTGTTTCCTAACTCCTGACTCGTGCAAGGAATTTTTCCCATCTATCAACAGCATCAAGATTAGAAACGACTCCTTTTTCCATCAAAACCACACCATCTGCAAAATCAGTAATTCCATATTCACCAGAATTATAAAGTTCTTCAATTCGAGGCACGATTGTTTCTAGTCGTTGCCGATCGCTCTTAAATGCTACCCGATATCTATTTAACCGCCACAAGTCAACAATTATATATTCTACTTTTTCAACCTCTCTTGCATCATTTCTAAATTGCATTCTGGGAAACCGCAATATTGCTCGACGACTTGATAAGTGAGGAATAATATAAGTTGTTGCTGCCACGCTAGCATCATCAGGAATTTTTTCTAACAATGGTCGCATTTGACTGACGTGCTGCCATTGTTGGTGTGCGGGTACATAAACCCAAGGTTGTACTGAGTCTGGTACTAAAAAATAAAAAGTGCGATTAGGATTAGAAGTGAATGTAAAAAATAGTGACAAGCAAATACAAGCTACCCAGAAACGCCGAAACTTTGGTGATGGCAGTTGTGAGTTTTCAACTTCTGATTCTCTCTTTCCCCACCATAAAATTGCACCGTAAAATAATCCTGGTACTACTGTCATGGCGTAGCGAATAGTGATTGACAGTACAGATAAACCCTGAGCAGAAAATAATTTCAGTAAAGGAAATCCTGCTACCATCCAAGAAGCGGGAGCAACAGCAGGCACAAATGCTAACGGCAACCATTGACCTAATAAATATTTGATAGTGCCAAAGAATGGAGTGAAAATTTCTCCTATTAACCGCCAAGGGTTACTAACCATACCCCAAATAATTTCCAGAGTCGAAGCTTCGTCTCCTTCTGCATATTGACCGAATCTTTCCATCATAAATCTCTGGGAAATATCTTCGGAAAATATAGGCATAATTAGATTTGTCAGAGCTACCATATAGACAAAACTTAGAGTACAGACAGCTAAACCTATTTTGGGATAGCGTTTACTTAAGATTAGGTAGAATCCAACTCCAAATAATACTACTCCTGCATCTTCTCTAACAGCTAAAATTAATACTGCTAAAATCCAAAATAGAGGCCACCAGCGTTTTTCCATCGCCAGTAGTAAGCTAAATACAAACAGAGGTATTTGACAAATATCATGGAAATTTGCTAAGGTAGGACCTATAATTGCGTTAGCTCCATAGAAACTAACGCTAATCATGGTCGATAACTGTGGTTGGAGATACTGTCTAGCTAAAATATATAAAATTAAACCCGCAGCAGTAACTAATGTGACTTGTAAGACTGTTAGAGTAACAGGAGATGGAAATAGGGAATATATTGGCAACCACAGCAAAAGGGCGGGGGTAAAATGTTGGCCTAAGCGGTGATAGTATACTTCTGAAACTTGGCCTTGATGGACTACATTTGTGGAAAGTGCTGAAGAGAGGGAACTTTGAAAAAAACGACCGTGCATACTATTCCAAAAGACTTGGTTGAATATACCCTGGTCGTAAGAGGCGTAAAAACTATAATAACGATGCAGGTTAAATAATAGACAAACTATAAAAAAGGCGATCGCCACTACGAACAACATCTTGAGAGACTGATTTTTTTGCCTGCTAACCAACATCACCCACCTAAACTTAAAGCTTGCAGTATACCACTTACCAGAAATTTATATCTTACTTGAGCCATCATAACCACGTTGCCAGGATTATTTTTTCTATTACTATAAAATATAAATTATGTCAAGTGACTATTGGATAATCTCAATACAGTTAAGAAACTGAATTTACAGTATTAGTGTCAGAATATAAAATAGAGATTAAATTATCTCAGAAACAAACTTTTTGTTATAGCAGTTGAAGCAAAGGTTAGGACATTTATAAATGCTCAAACTCAGTCAGGGATTACTTTTGACTTTTGACCTTTGACTTTTGACTTGCGCGTAGCGCTATAATGGCCGATAAATTTCAAACTAATTTGTGAATGGTAAGTGGTAAACCCCGCCCTGCTTGCCTAGTCAGGCCCAATATCTAGGTAGGCGGGAATATTCATGGAAAGTTAGTTTATAGATGGTTAATTATTCTCTTCCTCTGCGACAACAAGATACTAATAGTCCATCTCACTTACCTAGAGATTTCGTAAAGGTGTCTTCAGAAAAATCTAATAAGGACGGATTTTTACAACTTTTATTATTTATTAATAAACGTCCTGGTTCTCAAGAACAAATCCAAGCAATTCGTAAGTCCCTAAGTAATTTAAAAACAGATTACCCATTTGAATTTAATGTTATTGATGTAGGAGAACAACCCTACATGGCAGAACATTTCAAGTTGATTGCTACTCCTGCTCTACTAAAAATTAATCCTGAACCTAGACAAACTCTTACTGGCACAAATTTAGTGGCGAAGTTGGAATATTGGTGGCCTCGTTGGCAACGTTCCTTAAAAGAATCTAGGTATGATGATAATTCCCAATGTGAATCACAACAAGCTATTGGTGAAAGATTATCTGCTAGTTCGATTAATTGTGCTGCCGAATTAATGCAAATGTCAGATGAAATTTTTCGCCTCAAGCGGGAAAAAGAACAATTGCAAGCTCAACTAAAGTTTAAAGACCGCATCATTGCGATGTTAGCTCACGACTTACGGAACCCTCTGACAGCAGTTTCATTAGCTTTAGAAACTTTAGAGTCAACTCAAAAAATGGCGAATAGTGAGTCTGGTAAAGGTTCTCCAACTCTTGTTGAACGGTTGATTAGGCAAGCGCGTTACCAAGTGCGCGCGATCGACAGAATGATTACGGATATTCTAGAGAGACCAAGAGGGAAAAGTGCCAAGTTCCAAATTCAACCTGAAAAATTAGATGTGGGAGCATTATGTTCAGAGGTAAAAATGCAGTTTCGAGACCGACTGAAGTTAAAAAAATTGCAGTTAAAAACAGATATTCCTAATGATTTACCATTGGTTTATGCTGACCGAGAAAGGATACGTCAGGTAGTTGTTAATTTGCTTGATAATGCGATTAAGTATACTCCGAAAGAGGGTGAGATTCAGATTATAATTCTTGATCGCACAACTCAAAAGGTGCAGGTGACGGTTTGTGATAGTGGACCTGGTATTCCGAAGGAAAATCGCGATCGGATTTTTGAAGATTCTTTCCGACTAAAACGGGATGAGTTAAAGGAAGGTTATGGTATTGGTTTGGCTTTGTGTCGCCGAATTATTTTATCTCACTATGGTAAAATTTGGGTAGATTCTAGTCCTAGTAATGGTAGTTGTTTTCATTTTACTTTACCTATTTATAGGTAAAAGAGGGAGTAGGGAGTAGGGAGTAGGGAGTAGGGAGTAGGGAATAGGGAACAGTTGGAAAAACATTTCCTAGTCTAAGGTTTATCATCAGTCTATGTCTTAATCAATTCTTCTTTGCTATAGAATCCCTAAGCGTATCTTTTAGGTTGATTTTCCTTTCTACAACATTTGCGATCAAAACTACACTTTTTTTAGTTGAATAAAAAGTCATGTGTATAGGCAAACAACCCCAGCTAATATTTATGATATCACAAAAATTGTCAGGATGGAAGTGAGAATCCTTTGACGCGCCGATTTTTTTCAGGAGCTTCAGAAAATGAAAGTGTTGGTGTTTTTCTATTGGGGATAGATGCAAATATTTGGTGGGGAAAGTAATATTTACGAGAGCTTCACAAGATGAAAATCTTTCTGCTGCTTGTAGGGAAAATTCCTGAATACTCGATCGCCCTAGAGCAAGGAAATTTAGTTGAATAAAAAGTCATGCGTATAGGCGAAGTAGCCCAATTAATATTTATAATATCACAAAAATTGTCAGGATGGAAGTGAAAATCCTTTGGCGCGCCGATTTTTTTCAGGAGCTTCAAAAAATGAAAGTGTTGGTGTTTTTCTATTGAGGATAAATGCAAAGATTTGATAGGGGAAAACTAACATTTATGGGAGCTTTCTAAAATGAAAACCTTTGTGGCGTTGCTTGTAGGGAAAATTCCTGAATACTCGATCTTCTTTGAGTCAGGGAATTTGATTGAATAAAAAGTCATGCGTATAGGCGAGGTAGCCCAGTTAATATTTATAATATCACAAAAATTGTCAGGATGGAAGTGAAAATCCTTTGGCGCGCCGATTTTTTTCAGGAGCTTCAGAAAATGAAAATGTCGCTGGTTTTCTATTGAGGATAAATGGAAAGATTTGATGATGGGAAAAATCTAATTCTAATCTTAAAAGTAAGGGAGTATGGGAGTAAGGGAGCATTTTTCAATCTTTTTCCTGTATTACCTATATTGTAATTGCGACTCGTAACTCAAAAATTTAATCCCGGGCAAAGATACCAAATGGTTTTCTATATCATATCCATATCCAAGTAGTTATTCACTACATTGGTCATTGAGACTAGAACGGAGTGGAAGGAAGCAATCTCTATAATTTTGGAATTGCTTCCTTACCTTTATAATGACAATTGTTTAACCAAATTTTATATTAAATAAAAATCAAATCAATCATCAAATTTCAAACTTATTTCAACGCGACCTTTACTCTTCATTTCATCTAGAATTTCAGCAGGAATATTTCTTACTTTTTTGACTTTAGCACTGGCAGTATTGACAAAGCTTTTTTCTCCTTTTTGGCTATAAGTTTTAATTTCCATCAAGTCTTTTTCGTTATCAAGGACAAGACGACTTCCTAAAACAGAATATCCATCTTTTTCAATTCTTGCGTGGATTTTTTCAAGATCTTTCTCCAGCAAATCAAAGTTTAAAGTTTCTTTCTCGATACTGTTAAAGGTGTCAATATCCACATCATTTTCTTGTAATGCTTGTGATATTTTTTCACTCGCATTTTTCATGGTATTAAATAATTTGCCGAATTTGTCTGCCAAGTTTTCTTGGTCTATTTCTATCATAGATATTCTCCTCAAACAGTTTAATATTTTGTAGTTTTTACTAATGGAATAGATGCTGGTTTATACCAGTTTCAGACAATACTTCCCAGATTAAATTTTTTTTTAGGGGTTAGTAGCTTTGTAGGTTTGGTTGTTCGTTTTAGCCTTGCGTTCCCTTTAGCGTTGCGAAGCAAAGCAAAGCATGGAACAAAACCCAGAAGTACCCAAAATATCCAAAAATCATAGATATTTATTGGGTTGCACTAGCACTTTTCATGTTGTGGAGCAAAACCAAACCTACAATATTCTAATTTACTACATATCAACTTCAAGTAGGTCTTTCCATCAGTTTATATTGAGCTTTGTGTTGAAGTTTTTCTAGTATTTCTTGAGGTATATCAGATTTATTATTTATTAGTTCCTGTCTGGATTCTATTCTTGTTTTGCCAGTATAAACATCCATCACATAAACTTCTGCTTGTTTATAATAACGTTGACCTTCTTTAACTAAGGAAACAATAGCATCAGAAGTTACCTCAATAGCATAATTAACTGCGTCTATTATATATCCTATTACACGATTAGCCCAAGCTTTTATTTCATCCCAAAAATAACCAACAGTGCCACCAACAGCTGCACCTAATAAGGCAGCTCCAGCAACAATAACCCAGTGCGCAATAAGAAGCATAATTCATTCCTCCTTTAAATTTGAATTGTTTCGGTTTTCTACCACAACTGTTTCTGCTAAATTAATTTTTTTGTGACGCAGTTTGATAGTTTTATATTTGTCAATTTCTTCATTGAGAATTTCTTCATCAATGGCTTTTGCTTTACCAACTAGCAATTTTAATCCTAGTTTAATTGTGATATTTCTAATATCTCCACCACATAATCCTTCACTAATTTCAGCCGCTCTTTCATAAGTGATATTTCTGGGAACTTTTTCAGATATATGAAATTGCCAAAGTTGAGTTCTCATTTCTATATCTGGTACTGGAAACTCAACGTTAAAAATGATTCTCCTCAAAAAAGCCTCATCATAATTTTCAAATAAGTTTGTGGCAAATATGATTACGCCATTAAACTTATCCATCAATGTTAATAAGGTACTTTTAGCAGAGTTCACACCATAATCTGCTGCTTGAGATAAGTTGGAAATTCTTTTACTTAATACGGCATCAGCTTCATCAAAAAATAATAAGCTGTGGTTTTCTTCAGCTACTCGGAAAATTTTTGATAAGTTCTTAGATGTACCACCTACTAATTCCGATTCTAATTCTCCATAATTAACCTTGATAATCTGAGTTTCTAATTTTTTGGCGATGGCTTCAGCAGTAATACTTTTTCCTGTACCTGGTAATCCAAAAAAGTTGATGCTTAAACCATTACCTGTTTTGAGAAAACGATTAAATTCCCATTCAAGTAACAATTTTTCTCGATTTTTTACATAAGCAATCATTTCTTGGATTTGCTCAATTGTAGTTTTTGACAAGGCTATTTCATCTAACGTCCATTTTGGTGTTTCGAGTAAACTGCTTACTTCATCTTTGGCATTAGAATTTTTTTTCTCCTTGACTATTTCAAATTTCATGGTTTGATTTTCAGTTAGCTTTCTTTTGCCATTGCTAGAAATTTTTTATACCAGCAAACAATCCTATCCTAAATAAAAACCACCTTTAGTGACCGTATGAAAAGTAGGAACTTTACCCGCTCTATAAATTAGGAAAATTATGAAAAGTATGGTACTTTTAAAAAATATGTAGTTTTAACACAAAGTCCGTTCTGATGAGACTATATTCTTAAAATTTAAAATCTTTTCCCTAAAAGGAATTCAGCAATTTAAGTAAATGGTCTATTAGAACCGGATTTAATATTAGTTGGTTTATGAATAGTACGGAAGTCTTAGAATTAGTAGATGATTTAATCTTTGCTCAAACCGGAAAACACTTAGATTATTTACAAA
>JAAUYL010110326.1_pt1 | contig 17417 bp, 10 predicted proteins | sample 7278011 | NCBI WGS metagenome assembly JAAUYL01 (sample SAMN14350225, study PRJNA611818) | marine sediment metagenome | isolation source: surface marine sediment (1.8m) | place: French Polynesia: Moorea | collected 2018-08
CCGTGTGGGGAGAAATAAACATAAGAATAATAAACATTAACTGGGTTATTTTTAGGAAAAAAGTGATTGATATTGTGTTGATTACTTAATAACTGAAGTCCGACCTAAGTACCGCAATACTTTTGGGAATTGGTATAAAATAGTGCCCTGCGACGGATTGTTAAATGCCTTTCACAGCTTATAGCAGTCGAAGCAAAGGTTAGGAAATTTCTCAATGCTGAAACCCTTTAACAGTTTACTGTTCCCAGTTAAGTGTTAAGTGTTCCCGATTCAAGTAGCGCTATAAATTTTAGCCGTATAACGCACCCTATTGGTATCGCAAGCAAGATACTGCGCTACTTCTCTATTACTTAAAAAAAATTGATGAAACCAAATATTTATACTATACCTTTAAGACAACTTGCTTCAGGGGATTTTCTGTATTTACAAATTTATAAATTCACTGGAAGTCAAACGGGAAAAAAAGCTTATATACAAGCAAATTTACATGGAGCAGAAATAAGTGGTAATGCTGTTATTCATAACTTGATAGAATTTTTAATGACTTTGGATAATAGTCAACTAATAGGAGAAATATTATTAGTACCTGTGTGTAATCCCGAAGGAGTTAATGCGCGATCGCATCAATTTTCTTCAGGTAGATATAATAGTTATGATGGCAAAGATTGGAACCGAATATTTTGGGATTATGAAAAGGAAGATGTAGATATCGAGGCTTTTGCTAAAACTCAAATTGATTTAACAGAAACTGAAATAAAAAATAACTATCGCCAACAAATTTTAGCTAGTTTTCATCAGCAGTTAGAAACAATTAATTATCCTAGTAGTACACCTTTCTATAAACAATATAGATATAAACTTCAATCATTATGTTTAGATGCAGACTATGTAATCGATTTACACAGCTCAACAAATCAAAGTTTAGATTATCTTTATTGCTTTCATGGTAGGGAAGAAAGTGCTAAATCATTTATCCTAGATTATGGGATTTTAATGGGAGATGGAGAATATGATGGAGATGCTTTTGATGAAGCATTTTTGAAGCCTTGGTTAGCTTTAGAAAGGAGTTTTAAAGATTTCGGGAAACCAATTCAATTTGACATAGAATCATGGACATTAGAATTGGGTTCTGGAATGAAAATGAATCCCGAATCAGTGGCAAAAGGTATTCAGGGAGTGAAAAATTATTTAGCTAAGAAAGGGATATTAAAAATAGCAGGATTTCCATTAACTGAAACATTAAATAACCAAATAAATTTAATTTATAGAGAAGATATGAAACGTTATTATGCTCCGGTAGGTGGCATGATACAAAATAGAGTCGAACCGGGTACAATTGTTAAACAAAATCAGCGAATTTATCAAATATTGAATTTCAACAAAAATCAAGAGTTACCAAAAGTAATAGATGTTTTGGCAGAAACAGATGGTTTAATTTTAGATAATTCAACTAATCATTCTGTCAATCAAGGAGATTATGTATTAGGAATTATGATAGGGGTTTAGCCTCCCCACCCCCATAATATCAAATCCGGTTGAATACTTATTATATGGTTGGGGGAGATGGGGAGATGGGGGGATGGGGGGATGGGGAGATAGGGAGATGGGAAGATTAAATATTGAAGTAATTAGGGCTTGCTGATTAAATCTCATAACATTGACATTCTTGAGATTTAGGCTTTTTAGATGGAAAAAAAGTGCAACTACTAAATCAGCTGAAGCTACCAAAAACTTAGAATTTTAGGCAAACAAAAGTAGAAAAATAACTTTGACAATTACTCTCTTACTTTCTCATCCTTCCCACCCTTCCCACACTCCCCTCTCTCCCCACACTCTGCTTTTTTTAGCAAACCCTAATTAGGGCTTGCTGATTAAATATAAAAGCATTTACATTCTAATGGTTTGAGAAACTAATGGTCTCGAAAAAGTACCAGCTTTTGTGTTAATAAAGCGGAAAAATTTAGCATTTTGGAGTAACGCGAGGCAGAAAATTTAAGTGGCTATGATCGACGACTACCTCTTGTACAACTCCCTGCTCCTCCTAATTCTTAACTACTCCTGTACGGGCGAAGAGCGAATCGCCCCTACTCCCTACCTCAACAAAAAGACTTTTGAGCACAAATCCTAATTATAGAATTATCAACATATATTATATAACCGGATTTTATATAAATATTGATGGAGAAAATAGTAGGGGTTTGGTATCCTAACCCTCATAAATATTCATAAAGAAACAAACAATAAACTATCCTGTAAATTCAGAAAATTATCTCGGAAAAATTCTTTAATTTAACTGTCATGATTTTCTACAGTTTAGTTCGTAGAGTGACAATTTAATCTCCAAAACAAATACCCATACCTCGAGCAGTTTTGACCAAAGTATCATTAGGGTCTACTGCTCTGTACTGAGCGATCGCCTCTGCAATTGGCACACTGACAACTTGTCGATTTTGCCAAGTTACCATCTGGTCATATTTTTCTTGAGCAATCAGATCGACTGCTGCTACTCCAAAAGCTGAAGCAACTAAGCGATCGGTGGGGGAAGGAACACCCCCCCGTTGAATATGACCTAACACCGTAACACGAGTTTCCGCACCACTACAAGCACAGACTTTATCCGCTAGATAATGCCCAATACCACCATATCGAGATTTACCGAATAAATCATCTTGTGTCACCAACTCCCCTGTTTCAGTCCGCACTGCTTCTGCTACAACAACCAAAGAGTAATTTTTGCCTAAATCTTGACGTTTGCGGATATAGTTACAAATGTTATCTATTTTGTAAGGAATTTCCGGAATCAAAATCACATCTGCACCACCAGCAATACCAGCATTCAGAGCAATATGACCCGCATCCCGCCCCATTACTTCTAAAATTATAACGCGACTATGACTAGCAGCAGTAAAATGTAAGCGGTCTAGTGCTTCTGTGGCAATTTTGACAGCAGTATTAAAACCTATAGACAGCTCAGTACAGCTAACATCATTATCAATAGTTTTGGGGATACCCACTAGATTTAAGTTTCCTTGTTGAGCAAGTTTGCGGAGGATAGCCAGACTACCATCGCCTCCAATACCAATTAAAGCATCAAGTCCAAGTAAACGATAACCCTCAATAATTTCTTCTGAGCGATCGTGCAAAGTACCATCTGGCATTGGGAAGGCAAAAGGGTCGCCTTTATTTGTCGTGCCTAAAATTGTCCCACCTGACATCAGTAATGGGTCAATTTTTTCAATCTCTAGTTTGAGTGTTTGTGGCGGACGCTCCATCAATCCTTGAGTAGCTTGGCGAATCCCCATAACTTCCCAACTGTAAGTTCCCACAGCACGGTAAACCACTGCCCGAATTGCGGGGTTTAAGCCTGCACAATCTCCCCCACTGGTCAGGATACCAATACGTTTGTGCTCTACCATAATTATGATTTTATCTATAATAGAAAATATGAATTTTTGACAGTTTCAACTATGAGGTGGAAACTGCCGAGTTGATTTTACCAATCAATTGTCAGTATTTCTATAGTTTTTCACATTAATTAACTATACTCAAACTATAGCAATCATATTTCAGTTGTGAGATATTGGAGACTTTTAGGGAATAGGTCATTTCAGTTATCAGTTGTCAGTTATCAGTACCTTTGCAATAAAGAGGCTTGACCTTGGCGAATATTCTCTTTTCTCTTGGTCGATTAGAGATGGCGAGGCTTCCTCGCCATCTCTCGACCGCTTTTTATCCCCTTAAAAAGGGAGGCTACTAACCACAATTTTTGGGTAACAGAAAAGAAGAAAAGAAGAAAAAAATGAATATATATGAATATAATAACTGTTATACCAATTCCTAAAAATAATGCTATACTTTCGATGCCACTTCAGTTATTAAGTAATAATACTTCTTCACTAATGTTTGTAAAGATCATCGGCATTAAATCAAAATATATTATGTCTTTTAACCCTACTCCCTACTCCCTACTCTCAAGGAGATGTAGCAAGAATGCATGATAAATGGTATTATAGCAATATGATTTGAGTTGTGACATATTGGATATTTTTAGGGAACACTTAACTGGCGATAGTTTCAGTTTTTTTATCTACTTTTTGATTAGCCGCAACCTATGCGCAGATTTCTATATGTTCTATCTTTTTAAGGAACATCCCTATTCTCACAACTGATTCCAGATTGCTATAAATCTTATTTTTCAAGGTAATTGTTAATTATTAATTGTTAATTGTTAATTATTAATTGATTTTACCGCGCCCATTGTTGAAGAATATAACGATAAAAACTCTCTGTATCCACCTTTTCCATTGCCATAATTTTCCGCCCACCAGCTTCTACTTTTATTCGACCTTGACTGACACCTTTTGTAATAACTACAGTTTCCCATTCTTTTAGTTGATAAAATTCTGGATGTGCTAAATAAGCAGTTGCTAAAATATCCCAAAAATAATAATCCTGAGAAATTGCCAAGGCATAACATTGTCCGGCAAAATCAGAAATAGGATATTTTCTTTGCCTGCCTAATTTGCGAGAAAATTCAGAAGTTAGGGGAACATTATTAGTAATATCTAATGAGCAAAGTACAATTGGAATTTGAGTTTGCCAGACTTTCTCAATCGCAAACGGGTCCCAATAAGCATTCCATTCCGCAGACATATCTTGACCAGGTTCCATATCTTTACTCACATTTCCCGGTACATTTAATGCACCACCCATCCAGACAATTTCTTGAATTTTTGACTCAATTTCTGGAGTAATATCTAAAGCTGTAGCAACAGTTGTTAGGGGACCAGTTACTATTAATGTTACAGGTTCCGGTGCTGATTTTAAAACTCGTACCATGAAATTTTGACCAGGTTCAGAAACTAAAATAGTATCAATATTTTCTTTCTCATTTAAAATTGGAAAATGGTCAACTGCAAAAGAATCTCTTCTAAATAAAACTGGAAAAGGATTAACACCACGAACTGTACTTTCTGCGACTGGAATATTAGAACACCCCATTAAATCTAAAATTTTTCGAGTGGCACTAATTGCAGGTTCAATATAACAATCGGCAGGCGTTACAATTACTCCTAAAGGTTGAACATTTTCCATGGTCATTAGTAAAACAGTGGAGAGAAAATCATCTACAGCACCGTCATGATCCATCAGTACAAGTTTTTTAGACATAGATATTAAAAATTAGATTTCAATCATAATTATATAGGGTTCCTTAGTAAGTGTAAGGTACAATAATTCAATAATTAATAATTACCTCTTTTTATCACAGATAGGATTGGCTAAAAGGATTTTTTTTTTCTTCTCTTGATTGATTGGATATGGCGCACTTCGGAGCGGCTCCGTAAGAGCGGGAAACCTCGCCATCCTATCATTACGGACAGCTGCGAAGATCGACCACTTTTTCTCCATGAATGAAAAGGCTTTATACCTTAATTTTTCGGTAACCTGCTCAAGGAAGACAAAGATAGAAAAGTAAAAAAGCTGATAATGGCTAATATCATGTCTGGATGATTATTGATAAAAAAGTATATGGTTTGTAGTAGGGCTTGAGCAATATCTATACTTGGGGCTAAAACCCTACTACGAAGCTCTAATTATAACTATTTAACCAGACATGATATAACTGCTAATTTCTATGTAATTTTAGGAGAAGTTGAGACATCTCCTTGAGAATTCAATATTAACTTAAGTATCTACATACATCTCATCTGCAAATCAATAAGATAAACTATTAAGGTAAAGTATCATCAAGCTTCTAGTAAATTATCAAGTTTCATTATGCACACAGAACCAAAATTAAACAAAAATAGCAATTTTAATCATCAAAATATTGTTGCCACAGAAAGGGTAAACAAATTACTACACCAGTCAATTGATACTTTAGAAGAAATTCTTAAAAATCAACAACTTCCGGCACAAGAACGAGCAACAGTAGCTCTAAGAGTTCTAGAAATGACTGGTCTTTTATCTCAGCAAAATAATCACTCACCAGCTACATTAGTATCTGCAGCTCAACAACAACTCAATGAACTACAGACAAATAATTTAGGAAAAAAATTGTTGAGTAAAGCACCACCAAGAATACAAGTAAAACCTAATTTATTACCTGCTGATTATGTGGAAATTACCAACTTTTTATTGCCTGAAGACAATCAAAAAGCTATAGAAGAGGCAATTCAAAAACGAGACCAATATATTGAATCAACCACAACAACTAAAGCAGATAAATATCGCCAATCTTATGTACTATTTTCACAATACTTTCCTGAATTATCAGCACTTATTCAAAGCAAAATATTAGAAACCTTGCCAGAAGTATTAACCAAACTAAAGTTTCGTCCCTTCGAGATATCAGAAATTGAAGTGCAACTAACGGCACATAATGATGGATGTTATTACAAAATTCACAACGATGCGGGTAGCGAAAAAACTGCCAGTCGAGAAATTACTTATGTTTATTATTTTTATCAAGAACCCAAAGCTTTTTCTGGAGGTGAACTGAGAATTTATGATACTGAATTGAAAGGTGGTGAAGCAGTAACTCATCAGAATTATCAAACTATTACACCTGCTAATAATTCAATCGTCTTTTTTAACAGCCGTTGCCGACATGAAGTAATGCCTGTAGTTTGTCCTTCCAAAGCATTTGAACATAGTCGCTTTACAGTTAATGGTTGGATTAGAAGATTGGTGTCTTGATTCAGTTATCAGTTATCAGTTATTAGTTAGGGTTTGCTAATTAAATATAAAAGCATGACATATAAAGTTTTGAGCTTTTTTATGGTCGAAAAAAGTGCGCCTGTTTCAGTTGAAAACGATCAAAAAGTTAGCATTTTGGACAAGAGTTAGGCAAAAAAATTACTCCGCTACTCCTTAAACAGACTTTTTCACCAAGTTCTAGTTATTAGTTGGCCTCCTCGGTTTTAACTTTCCCAGGTCATGCTACTATTCCCTCTTTATCAGAAGAGGGAATATTTTTTTTCTGTTTTACTAAATGGATAAAAGTTACTAAACTCTCTTCTTTTGCCTCTTTCTTCTTTTCTAAAAACAACAAACATTTTTGACAGCACTCAATATAACTGCTATCTATCTCTACCAAACATTAACTTATTATTAGTAAATTAGGAGTTGATTTGCTAACCTCTTCAATCTGAAATCTGATACGCGACGCGCTAATTGCAATAATTATTACATACAACTTGAATATTTCTTATTCCGTAAATAAAAAAAAATTGATTTTACGTAAAACTCAGCTTTTTATCTGAAGAATAATTTAGAGAATAATTGAGACAACCCTATCAATTATTGAACACCTAATAATTATTTCGATCTGAATTCATATACATCGATTAGCCATGAATTAAAAATTTATTTATTCATGCAACTTGAGTTTCACCCAGCTCCTAATTTGTAATTAAAAAAATTATTATTAATAGGTGATTTATATGTACAATAAATTTGATTTTGTGCTATGGGCATTATCCATAGTATTAATTATAGGATTGCCGAATATAAAAATGAAAAATAATCTGGAAGTCAAACATTTTAATGAATTGGCAGAAGAAATTTTTCATCAGTTTGTTAGTCGCTCCAACGAAGATCCCCCTGTTCCCTATAAAGAAGGTACAAGCCGTGGTTAAATAAACCCGATTATTTCCAATTTTCCGATAAAGTTATGTTTGAGCACTGAATTTAGAGGTTTGCTATTAACAAGCTTTTAGGTACTTGATTTAAGCTAGAGAACAGCCAAAAATGATTAGTAGGAGTGAAAGCCACTTGTTCCTTTAATCTCATGTATAGCAATATGATTTGAGTTGTGAGATATTGCAGACTTTTAGGGAACACTTAACTAGGAACAGGGAACAGAAAACAGAAAATAGGGAACAGGGAATAGAGAAGAAGAAAAAAATGTATCTTAATGAATAAGATAACTGCTATATTTTATACTTTTAAGGAACATCTCAATTCTCACATTTGATTCCTGATTGCTATAGTTTAAATCGACAACCAGTTGAATCTTTAATTATGGTATATTTAAGTATGAGAATTAATCATAAAAATATATTGAAAAAATGAAAAACTTAGGAATGGAGAGAATGAGACTACAATCTCATAGTCATATCAAAAGACTAATTGCATACCATCAACAAAAATTAAACTTATTAGCCAAAACTACTGACCGGAAAGCTACCTGCATTTATAATGCTCATTCTCCATTTTTGCTTTGTGCTGTTAACCCAACCGGAAATTGCGACCAATGTCATCATTATCAACCAGAAAAATAGTTATTTATACCAATTCACTTTCAAGATGTCACAAATAGTTTCAAACTTTAAATGTGAAATAATTTCCTGAAATTACTGAGCGCATCAAAGTTTTGAGCCTATAAAATCTTACTTTTAAAAAAGCAATCAGCAATCAGCCACTCAGCCACTCAGCAGTAAACGTTTAGAAGGGGAATGTTACCCTTCCTAAACTATCCTGCATAATAGTTGCACTTGATTTAAACGATCGCTTAAAAAGCTGAAGGCCGCAGTTACGACCCAGGAGGCTAGCGTATGGGCTAAAGCGAGCTAGCTAGTTAACTTTTGAATGCATGACTTCCTTGAAACGGTATTAGATAACACGAATTTCAAAAAAGGTTAACTATTAATTACTTAACCAGGCGATCGCCTAGGGTAGTTGACAATTCCTTGATTATATGTTTTAGAGCCAAGTTTGATTTTTAATTGTCTATTTAAAGTTATCTTAAAGAGAAACTGGTAATATACGCTCGGTGTATTTAACGTATATACAACTAGGAAGATTAATGACTGACCCACAACTCCGACCATTAGGTACTTATGAAACAGGACTTTTCGATCAGAGTGCTGCTGAAATTCCGGCTTATGACCCCAATACACAAAGAGTGTTTGTTGTCAATGCCAATAGTGTAACTATTGATGTATTAGACATTAGCAATCCGACCAACCCAACTCTCATAAATCAAATAGATGTTTCCCCTTTTGGTGCAGTTGCTAATAGTGTTGCAGTTAATGATGGTATTGTAGCAGTAGCAGTTGAAGCTGACGTCAAACAAGACCCAGGCACAGTTGTCTTCTTTGATGCTGATGGTGAGGAACTTGGTCAAGTGACCGTGGGTGCATTACCAGATATGCTTACCTTCACCTCGGATGGGACAAAGGTGTTGGTGGCAAATGAAGGAGAACCCAACGATGACTACAGTAATGACCCAGAAGGTTCCGTTAGTATTATTGACATTTCTGGTGGAGTAAACAGTCTAACTCAAGCAGATGTCTCTACCGCAGACTTTACTGCTTTTATTGGTCGCGAAGAAGAATTACGCTCCCGTGGGGTCCGGATATACGGACCAGAGTCAAATGCAGCTGAAGACCTAGAACCAGAATTTATCGCTATCTCTGCTGATAACAACACAGCTTTTGTAACTCTGCAAGAAAATAATGCTATTGGAGTTGTAGATATTAACAATGCAACTATTGTAGATGTTCTACCATTGGGAGTAAAAGACTACAGTCGCGGTCTTCCCAACCTGACACAATTTGAATTTTCCGACCTGCCAGTTTTAGATACAACTGAAAGAGGTGACGAAATTCTCCTGGGTGGTTTATCCGGACTATGGTTTGAAGGTGAGGACGAAGATGGCAACTTACAATTTGTTACTGTACCAGACCGCGGACCTAATGCCGCTCTCACAGATGTAGACGGTGACGGCGCTAACGAAAGACCATTTGCTCTGCCAGACTATCAAGCAAGAATTGTTCGCTTTACATTAGATGAAGACAGTGGCGATATTGATATAACTCAACAAATTCTCCTAACCAGACAAGACGGTACAACTCCCATCACAGGTTTACCTAATATTGAAGGAGAAGACGAGGAACCAGTAGACCTATTTGGCAACCTCCTAGACTTAGACCCCTTTGGTGCAGAAATGGAAGGTATTGTGATCATTGATGACGGTACTTACTGGACTGTAGATGAATATCGTCCTGCCTTTTACCACTTTAATACTGATGGAACACTCATAGATCGCTTTGTACCCCAAGGAACAGGAGCACTAGCAGGAGAAGCAGCAGGAACTTTTGGTACAGAAACCCTACCAGCAGAATATTCTAACCGTCGTCGGAACCGTGGTTTTGAAGCTCTTGCTCTGGATACAGACGCAGGTATTCTCTACACCTTTATTCAAACACCTCTAGCAAACCCTAACCGTGATACTTCCGACAATTCCAGTGTCATCCGAATGTTAGGTATTGACCCAAATACTGGAGAACCTGTAGCAGAATATGTCTATCTCTTAGAAAAACCAACTTTAGCTCCGGATGACCTTAGTCAATTAGTTGATAAAATGGGAGATGCTGTCTATACTGGAGATGGTAAATTCTTTGTTATAGAAAGAGACTCCTCTGTTACTGAAACAGGCAAAAAGTTTATCTTTGAAATAGACCTCAAAGGTGCAACTAATTTACTTGCTGATAATGCGCCTAGTTTACCAGAGGGTGAAACCCTAGAACAACAAACTGCAGATGATTTAGCAGGATTAGGTATTCAAGCAGTTAATAAAATTAAAGTAACTAACCTACCTTCCATTGGTTATATTGCTGGAGACAAAATTGAAGGTCTATCACTACTACCAGATGGACGGTTAGCGGTACTGAATGATAATGACTTCGGTCTTTTAGATGAACAAATTGATGGTGATGGTAGTGTTCCTCTCAGCCCCGATCCATTACCAGTAGTTCTAGGTGTAATTGATTTCTCAACACTAAGTAATCAAATTGACCCTAGCGATCGAGATGGTGGAATTAATTTCAATAACTGGCCTGTTTTTGGGTTATTGCAACCAGATAGTATTGCTTCCTTTGATATAGATGGTGAGACCTATTATGTCACAGCAGATGAAGGAGATTCAAGAGACTATGATGGTTTTTCAGAAGAAGCGCGGGTAAGAGAGCCAAATTATGTACTCGACCCGGATGTTTTTGATGTTGATGCACTTGAGGATGATGCTGCTTTAGGTCGTCTGAGAGTAACAAATATAGATGGCGATATTGATGGTGATGGCGACTACGACCAAATTTTCACTAATGGTGGTCGCTCTTTTAGTGTTTGGGATAGTGCTGGTAACAGAGTTTTCAACAGTGGCGATGATTTTGAACGAATTACTGAAGAAGAATTCCCAGATAACTTCAATTCTGACCGAGACGAAAATACTTTTGATACTCGTAGCGATAACTTTGGTCCTGAACCTGAAGCGATAACCACAGGAGTTTTAGACGGTAAAACCTATGCTTTTATTGGTCTAGAACGTATAGGCGGAATCATGGTTTATGATGTTAGCAACCCCACTGAACCAAGTTTTGTGCAATATATCAATAACCGTGACTTCTCCGTTGAATTTGATACTGATGCGGATGGTAACCCAGACCCAACCCCTGAGCAACTATCAGCAGCAGGAGATTTAGCTCCAGAAGGGTTAGTGTTTATTTCCCCAGAAGATAGTCCGAATGGAGAAGCATTATTAGTAGTTGGTAATGAAATTAGTGGTACTACTACTGTTTACGAGTTTACCCCAAACCAGACTATCACGGGAACTTCAAGACCTGATGACCTGAAAGGTGGTACGGGTAATGACAATATTGATGGTCTCGGTGGTAATGATACTCTCAGTGGTCTGGGTGGTAGCGATACTATTAATGGTGCTGCTGGGGACGATGAGATTAATGGCAATCGTGGTGATGACCGTGTTAGTGGTGGTGATGGTAATGACCGTGTTAATGGTGGTTTGGAAAACGATACTATTTTTGGCGGGAATGGAGATGATACCTTAATAGGTCGTCTAGGTAATGACCAGATGCTAGGAGGTAGCGGGGAAGATATTCTCGGTGGTGGTCAAGGTCGCGATCGCCTCAATGGTGGTGCGGGTGATGATACCCTAACTGGTGGCGCGAGTATTGACCGCTTTATTTTTGCTGCTAATAGTGAATTTAGTCAAGTAGACCTAGGGATAGATGAAATTACAGATTTCAACCCAGACTTAGATTTGATTCTGCTGGACTTGACGACTTTCACAGAAATTACCACTGCTTCTGGTGAAAATATTGGGGATGAGTTTGCCACCGTAGAAAATAATGGTGATGCTGCTACCAGTCAAGCTATTATTGTTTACAATTCTAATAATGGTGCTTTGTTCTACAATGCTAATGGTAGTGAGAATGGTTTTGGAGATGGCAGTCAGTTTGCAACTCTAATTGATAACCCAACTATCACAGCGGAAGATTTTGTCATCAGATAATATTTCTATTTTGTCAAGACTGACTCAGCAACTTTAGCAATTTTCATTTTGCTAGACTACAGTAGGGAGTTTCCATTTAACCTCCCTACAATAATTACTGCAATATCTCGATTCTACATGCCGCAGGTTGTAATGAGATTATATCATGTTCGCTAGAACAGTTATAATTATGCTCGTAGTTGGGCTAAAAAAGCCCAACTACTAAGTAAAGTTAGATTCGTAGACAGCTAGAGTACAACTGAATTAATCATTCCGTTGATTGATATAAATTCCCAAATATTACATAGAAATTTTCTCATCTAAATAATTTTTTCGACATTATTCTTCTCCAAACACCAAATATTCTATCTAAACTTATTAGTTGAAAATTAAGCAGTTACTTTTTGCTTAGACCAAATCCCATTTTCATCTTCCTCATAATCCTGATGTATTTTATCCCAGGCAGCTTGTTCTGCTTTTGACTCATCATCTGTTTTATCTAACACAGAATTGTAGCGGTCGATGAAAACTTTCTGAGCATCTGCCGATAAATGAGAACGAACTTCAGGGGATAAATCTTCTGGACTATTGCAGCGACCAGGACAAGGACGAGGTAAGGTGCGATCGCTAATATGAACTTCTTCCCCACCAGCACTTTCCATCAACAGTTGATATTCTCCTGATTTATTGGCAGGAACTTCTGCCATCACTAAGAATTCTCCTGCTTTCAAGCGAGTTTCGTAGATAGCAGCTTTCTCCTTCGACATTCCTAAAGTTGTCAGTACAGAAGCTAAACCTGCACCAGCACTACCAGCAATAGCACCAGTAGCAGCACCCAATAACACGGAACTAATAGGACCTGCTGCAACCACCGATCCGACAAAAGGAATGAATAGTACACCCACTCCTGTGAGCAAACTTAATAGAGAACCAAACAGGGAACCAAAAATTGCTCCTGTTCGCAGACCGCCCACAATTACATCTTTCTTGCTAATAAAACCAGTAATGCGAGTTTGAGACTCAAAGTTTCTCCCCATCACAGATATATTTTCTCTGGGAACGTTACGCTTTAGTAGGCGATCGATAACATCATTAACTTGAGGTTCTTGTTTAAAAATTGCAGAAATTGTCTGTTCTGCTTTATATTCTTGTACCATAAATAAATATTGACTCTTGATTATGTGCAGTTAATTTGGAGTAAGGAAATTACGACTTACACAGTAGCTTTACCCATAAAGTGCGTTGCAACGCACCCGAAAATAATTTGGCGTAAGTCATGAAAATTATTCAGGCAGGTTATAACCCACCTCTACAGAAAATATTTTGAGGGTAGTCGCGAGCTTATGTTATCTTGCTTCTACAGTAGTTGGAGTTTCAACCCCTAGTCTGTTTCCATTGCTCTCAATGACTTCCCCCTCAATAAAGGAGCGTAGCATCCAAGCCATTTCTTCATGCTGTTCCATTAACCCAGTTAAAAAGTCAGCTGTTCCTTCATCGTGGTATTTTTCAGAACATTCATCAATATGCTCTCGTAAGTTACGGATAACTTGTTCGTGGTCTTTTAGCAGTTGTGCCACCATTTGATTAGGTGCAGGTATATTACCAGCATCCTCTTTAATGGAAGCTTGTTCTAGAAAACCTTTTGCTGTACCTATTGGATAACCACCCAAAGCACGGACTCTCTCAGCACAGTCATCAATGTTAGTTGTTAATGTTTGATAATGTTCTTCCCAAAGTTGATGCAATGTTCGGAATTGAGGACCTATTACATCCCAATGGTATTTTTTCGTCTTAATTAAAAGTAGATATAAATCTGATAAATCTTTATTTAGTAGTATGATGACACCTTGGCGTTGTTCTTGTGTTAAACCAATATTTAGCTTAGACATAAATTTGTTTTCTTTTAACTTCATCTATCATTATTAAAACAATTTTAAAGTTTTTTTCACATCTATCAACAGTAGTAAGTCTTAAATCTCCTGTAAATTATCAAATTCTTACTTTTGATAGATCGTAAATCTGACAATTTAAAAAATTAGTAGTCAATTTCCAGACTGCTTAAATCTATTTCAAATTTTTGAGCGATCGCATCTAAGATTTGCTGCTCTTTAGGAGTAATAATATTGTCTAATTTGGCAATACGATAAGAATGTGCTAATACTGACATAGCTAAATATGGAGAAAGATTTTCTAAAAGTATTTCCAAAGGTAGAGGATTATCTAAATGATTTGCAATTGTCTCTATTGAAGCTGGTGCAACCATTTGTAATTCAGGCAGAATATCTGACCAAGATTTATCAGGATAAGAAGCTAAAATCATGTGAACTAATATCTGGTCAATAATCGCAAACTGTTCCTGTGTATTATATTGTAAATTAGCTTCTGTTACTTGTTGAAAAGTTTCTAATTTTTCTGTATTTAAAGTTCCATTCAATTTTGCTTCATAAAATTGGCAAGCAGTATACCCTAAAGTGTAGAGCATCACAGCATTTGTCGAAGCACCAACCACAGGCCCAACAGCCGGAATAATTTCTACGAAACTCAAGCCACCTTTCAACACATTTCCGCCCATAGATAAGCCAAAAATTCCTAGAACTTCTCCTCGACGAGCAGGTTCATTTAAGTCTAAACCATAGGCTGCAGCTATCTGATAAACCATTTCTGATTGTAATTTTGTTGTAGCTGCTAATTCTACACCAAATAAAGCCAAAGCAATAGGAGGAATAACATTGGTTATCATGCCAAGTTTACCTGCTTCCCAAGCTTGATTAAGTATGAGCCGATCGGCAATTTTATTAGGTGTTTCTTGGGGATATTTTAGTTTAGTTTCTCTTAGTTTTCTTTGAATTTTATCTACATCAACTTCTCCCAAAATTGACATAATCCATTGAGTTCCCCATAGTTTACTAATAAATTTTAATAGAGGATTTTCTGAGATTATTTGTAAGGTTTTTCCTGTTTGCTCTGTGACAGATTCTAATAATTGATGTGCCTCTTTTGAAGTTGTTTCTATGAAATCTTGGAGTAATGTTCCAGCTTCGGCAACGTTGTCTATAATTTCTAGAGCTGTTTTCGTAGAAGAGTCAATAGTTAACTCTTCTACCTGACTTGCAGTATCAGTGAGATTATTAGATGATATTAATTTTTTTTGTGCATCAGGGTTACTCTCCACATTGTCAGTATTTGTTGTAGGTATATCTTGTGTATCTTGATTGTTAATTTGATTATTCTTCATAATTGTTTTCCTGTAAATTTTCACTTAAACATTGTTCTTGTTAATTTTGACAGCTTATATGACGAAATAGATCGAGATATATAAGCTGACAAATACAAATATTAATTATAAAATAATTTATTTATACAGATTATATCTAGTATAGCCAGATAGATATTGTCAGTTTCTCAACAAATTATAAAGTATTTCTCAAGACAGATTGACAAGAATGAAGTGATTTGAGTAGAGTCCCTGAGATTTACCTGATTTACAGCAGTTTCTGAAGTTATGAGGTACATAAATTGATGGTTAATGGGAGTAGGTTGGAGGTAGGGACGTTGCATCTAACGTTCTTAGAGCCTAAAGAAAATGGGTCGTAGGATATGGAAAAAGCGAAAAATTACCCTGTTAATTGTACCAAATTAGTCATCGAACCTGCTGTATTAATCTGAAGATAAGTTATACAAAGCGTGGAAAAAAATATTAGGAATTTAGGAGACACTAACCCACAGATTACCCATTGTCCATCAATTTGAAATTAAAATTATCCCTATTCCAGCCTCCCCTATCCCCTATTCTCTTTTTCAATAAACTGGTATGACAAAGCAAGTGACTCCGTAATGTTAACAGTAGGAAATCATAATATTGGTTTAAAGCTCTAACCATGCTAGTAAAATTTCCAAAACTATCGCTCCCAATAATACCAATTTGATAAATTTTTGTTACAAATAATATTACCAATAGATAATAGACATCTCCAAAAATAAAAAATTAAATCAATTCAAGATATGAAATCAACAATTTCATTCCCTATTCCCTCCATACCTATTCCCTATTCCCTGACAACTGCCACGAAGTCTAATGGATAATTGATAATTAATCAATTCGGCTTTATTGCCTTCTATTTCAAGAGAAAAAGCGGTCGTTTAGCGCTCCGCACAACTACGTTTTTCATGTCGCTCCGCGTTAACGCGCGTTATGCGCCAGCAAAACGGCTATCGCCGACTTGAATTGCGGAGCTTGGAGTAGGATGGGATGGCGAGGTTTCCCTCTGAATGGAGAGTGGCTCCGAAGTGCGCCAGATCCAATCTCCCCTTGAGAAGAAAAAAAATTCCTTGAGCGCCAATCCTATCCGTTATAAGAAGAGGTAATTATTAATTATTAATTGTTAATTATTAATTATTGAAGAACCTTTTAATCAAATAGCAGCAGATAATCTTCAAAATACACCTATTCTAATTCGATTATGGGGTGAGGCAACAAGTCACCCTCAATAAGCAATAGAAAGAATCTATAATTAGTTTTTCGCTCATCAGATTTAATATAATATGCTTTGACCGAAAAATTAAGATTTAAAGCCTATCTTTAATCGGGGATAAAAAAAGAAAAAACTTTGCTTTTAACCAATCCTCTTCTTAAAAACAAGAGGTAATTATTAATTATTAAAAGTAATTTTTAATTTTCGCTCAATCTTTCAACTCTGATTCTTCCTTCAAAAATAATAAATTAGTGGCGCTCCAGCTAATAGCTAATAGCTAAATACTTACAATATAATTACTTCAGTCACAATAAGTAAAAAACCACATCGAATAATCTTCTAATAATTCAGCATTAATAGAATCTTCTACTGTTTCTAAATCCGCTAGTGGCAATGTAAACTTTCGATTATCTGTAATGCGTTCCAATACAGCTAAAATTCCGTATTCGACATCTAATTTATTATCTAATTTTAACAGATTAAATTTATCTGTGTAAGATGGTTGTGTCTTTTTTAGCTTTTGATATTCTTTTTTACTTCCTGGACCCATTGTATAATGTTCTTCCCATTCAAATTCTTCCATACCTGTAACTAAACAAGGAATTGTCAGATTTTGCTTCAGATATTTTAAATACTTTTTTAAATTAGTC
>JAAUYL010036834.1_pt1 | contig 17416 bp, 19 predicted proteins | sample 7278011 | NCBI WGS metagenome assembly JAAUYL01 (sample SAMN14350225, study PRJNA611818) | marine sediment metagenome | isolation source: surface marine sediment (1.8m) | place: French Polynesia: Moorea | collected 2018-08
CCCCACCAGATTGGTACTGTGAGCCGCAGTAGACAGTACAGTATGCTTTTGTGCTCATGCTGTGGATCAGGCTGCAGGCTAAGCTGATGTATGAGTATGTGTTGATTTTTGCAGTGTGTGTGACAAGACGACATGTCAATTCCGAACAGTTGGGATACTACTGTAGTTGTAATGTGAGCCGTACTTCAGACTCGTAATGGAGTCGTACTTCTAAAAGCGGCCAAAGTGAACATGTGATTAAAATCCTCTACGTGCTGCAGGTCACAATGGCAGCGTTACTGTTGAATGTAATTCCTGGCCGAAACAGGCTAAGTTTCGTAGCCGCTGCATCACATCTGGCAGGCAGACATTTTGTGTTCATAGCAGACAGCTGTTTTGCGTACAAGCTGTGACCCTGACGCAAAACGCGTGCTCGCATGAGAGAGCGCTCACCGTAGGTCTGGCGGCCGCGCAGAAACTCGCGCTTAAGCTTGCGCTGACGATCGCGCGTGGTCCAAGTCGTGCTGAAAGTCATGCTGCATTATTGAATGCCACTTGTCTTGGCATCATAAATTTTCATTTATTGGCTTGGTGGTCTGACAATAATGTTTCACGGTTATTGACATAGGTAATTAACACAGAATAGCATTTGTTGTGACATTTTGCACGACATACAAGGTTTCGTTGGCGCTTTTGTATTTGTGCCAGTAAAGGGTGGGTGCATTAGAAGCGAACAGCATCAGGTTGCTCATGGATTATAGGAAAATATTTTTCGCATTCAAGAAGTTCATTACAGTGGTGAGTAAATATGTTGATTCAAGTGAATAAATTGCGATCAATCATTATTCTGTTTCTTTGGAGGGCGATGGATTAAAATAAAATTCGGCGCTTGAAACACCTACTCTTGGGAGGCCTTCTTAGCCCGCTTGTACTGGCTGGAGAGTTTCGTGATTTTGCCTGTACCCTGCGAAGACTTTGGGGCAGACGCCACGGCTGAAGAGGATGTTGAGGCTTGCGAATTGACGCTGGAGTGCCTGACGAGGCTCGGATCAAAGTTGAAGACTGAATCGTTAGACCGGAAACTCGTGTTGCGTTGGCCGTTCTTGCCGGCGAGATTGCGCGAAAGAGGATTGAGATTGTTGTTGACCGTGGTCACGCCATCGTCGAGAGAAGCCTGCTCAGCATTGTCGCCAGCGAGCAGGTCATCGGGGCTGTTGCTGATGGCGATCGTGTCATCGTCCGAGTCCCATAACGCCTCGTTGCCTTGCATGGCCAACGCCATCTTCCTCTGCAAAGAAACAAGGTACACAGATCATTGACATGCATGCGTTTTTCCAGGCTGAGGAGTGGGCATATGCGCGTGATTTACCTTTTGGCCCTTGCGGGCGACCGTGCTGGCGTCAAGAGCCTCTTGCAGTCTTTTTGCGAGGTCGCGTAGTTCCGCCATTGGGGGCAGGGGTGGCTTGGCTTTTGGCAAAGTATTATTCTGCGACCTTTGAGTCTTCTCGGATGTCTCCAAGTCTTGGGGCCTATCGTAGTTGTCACTGTATCGGACGTAATTCTCTTCTTCCACTTTCAGTGAAGGGATGACCAATTCGTGGCCTTCGACTTCCGGCTTCTGCAAGAGGGCAGTTAGACAAATGAAGCCTTAGCAAGCAAGATTGTGCAAAAAGGTAAGCTGATTTTCAGGCTGCAGTTCAAGCTGAAGTAACAGACTACTTACAAAGTGCATGCCTTGGAGTTCTCGACGAAGGCGGTAGCGCTCGAGGATAAATGCTTTCTGACTCGAGGTCGCGGCTGCCTGGCTATTGAAATACGTGTAGCCAGCGTTGGTGAAATGCGAGTAGAGGCGTTCTTTCCAACCTCGAGTGCGCTGAGTTGGGTTCAGGTTCGGGCACAACGGCAGCAAGTACTTCTCGACCATAGTTTGGAAGCTGTCTGGACAGGCTACCCGCCACCAACCGAGATTGTTGGCACATCTAGTTTGTTGGAAAAAAGTGTTAAAATGACGTCAATAAACGAGATCACTCATTAAATGCAGCTTTGCTTACTGTTTCTTCTGGCGCTTCACGATGTGCATGTGGGCTCGTAATTCCGCGCTGAAGCACTCACTTGCGGCCGCGTTCACGAGCTTGGTGAGTGACGGCTTGGCAACACCCTCGCCAAGAAGGGTGTTCCTCACGTGCTTGACGACGGTGCGGGCAGTGGCTGGATTGGTGAAAACAAAGTCAGTTTTCTCGCCGAGCTCGTTCACAGGGAGGTAGGCATGTAGCTCAGTCTCGACGTCGCATAAGTCGTTGTGGGCCTGGCAGTCATAATCGAAAAATGCTTTCTGGAGCAGCCTCAGATTCTCGCCGAGTCGAGCCATGCTTTCCCTCCCGCGTTGCTGCTCCTTAGCCAAGGCCTGTAAAATGGCAGAAAAACCGTGAAAACATGTGGCAGAAGGTCGAGCTGTGGCCGGAGCTGAAGGACCGAGAAAAGTGACATGCCAAAATTCATACCTTCAACTGTGCCGTGTGCTTGTCGTGCAACTTCAGAACCTCGGCACTGTGAGCCGTTGTGAAGCGGTACAACTCCTTCATGATCTGGTAGGATTTGCTGCCGTCAACTTTCGGAATGGCAGGTTTCGCAAAGCTGTCCTCGGGCAATTCGTTCTGACTGCCGTTGTTGCCGCCTATCTCGTCAAAGGTCTCGCTCAATGCACTAAAGCCCACCGAGCAGCCTTTTCTGTTCCTGCCCCGTGTCCCGTCAATGCCGGATATAGAGTTGTTTCGAGAGAGTGATTCGGCATCAGAAGACGAGACGTCAGCGTTGGGATCAGATTGACGTGCCAGCGCCTGGCTGAGCAAGGTTGTTTTCTTTGGTTTCTTGCCACCGCCAGACCCATCGGGGGTGCTCCTGTCTTCAACCTCGGTTGCCTCCTCCTCTGCACGTGCTTCCCGTTCGCGCCGCAACTTGGCAAACAAAGCAAATCCAGTCGCGCCTTCATCCGAAAGTCGCTGGCCCTCCTCGGCCTCGATGGCACGTTTTTTCAACATGCGACCTTTCTTCGTGTTGGCCTTTTTCACCTCGGCTAGTCTGTCCTTAGCAGCGGCCGCGGCTTGGTCCTGGAGCCAAACGTCGCGATCAGACATGAGGTTGTGCAGATGCCTAAGCTCACGTGCGGCCTCGCGCTTGTTCAACAACTTGTCCGGGTTGAGGCTTGTCAGAACCATCTCCATCTTGTGCTCTTTGTAGTAGGCCATTTCCTGCATCAGACAGACTGCATGAATATCTCAGGGCATTTAGCATTGGCAACGTTTGTTTTCGTAAAACAATCCTTGCCATCATTGTTAATGCAGCAATACTAACCAACTTGCGGATGTCGTGCACCAACTTGGTGAAAGCGATCTTGTCTTTGCCATGATCGGGAATGCCAGACTTTGTTCGCGGCAGCTCGTCGTGGAGGCGTCTAAGCGACAAAGACCTCGAGTCCTGGGCATTGGCCTTCTGAAAGTTGGCCATAATGTTAAGCTCAATGCTAAATATCTGGGCGGGCCGAATGAACTCACCGGCACGTTTGGTCCGAAAACGTCCCCACTCAGTATTGGATCCGGAGGTGAGGACTCAGTCTCGTTGTCTTTTCCAACATTGTCGGCAGGATCTTCATCATTTTTGTCCTTCATCTCGTCGTCCTGATCACTCAAAACAACCTCGTCAGAGATGTCGTGGACGTTGTTGTTGTCCTTGTCCAGTTCAGATTCTGGCATGCCGAGGCTGGCACTAGGCGTCGAAGAAACGTTGGACTCGGGCTGGTTGGCAGTATTCTCGACAACCGTCGGCCTGCCAGGTTGGTCAAGGAGCTCGGTCTCAACACCGGCCTGACTGTCAGCATCAGGACCTTTCGTCGACTCAGCCACAAGACATACTTCATCTTGGACTTCAGAGTACACTGCAGCCTGAGTTTCCGAGGTGACTGTTTTGTCGTTCTCCGATTGCTGTTCCGGTTCGACCACAGGAGATCCGGGGGCTATTGAAGGAGTCTCCTCCTGCGTGGCGAACATGTCCTCGGACTCGAACCCGTCCTCCGCTGCGGGAATGGCAGGTGGCCCCGTGACCTAACATATATGTTTGCTATCATCATGTAGCCATTCAAGTGATAACCTAACTATTTAACATACCAGCATTGTCGACGAATCGATCTCACCGGTGACGGTGGCTGCCACTTCTGCCTGGGGTGGCCTTGTTTCCGTTTCCGTCGGGTTGGCTGCCAACGGCTCTGTGCGTCTCACTTGGCCAACCTCAGGCCACTTGTCTCTTGCCGAGGGCAAGGTCACTTGCACGGCAGTTCTAGAGTCGCCGTGGAGGACAACATCCTAAGCATAAGACCGCAAGTCAGACTGACATACTGATGGCATGCATAAACTCACTACTCACCGCAAGAGTCATGACGTCCTTCGTCTCCGGGCGTGGCATCGGTACCCAAACATACGGTTTCAATTTGTTCAGTCTCGTGAAAAATTTGTAATCCGGATGAAGAACGCAGCGACAAAGCCAGACTAGCTCATCGTACCGCTCAAACTTTGCCGGCAACGTGTTGCCCCTCATCTGGTTGTTCAGGTACTGCACAACGCCTTGAATTTGCACGTCCGGGCAACCTGCAAAGAATAGTTTATCATAAGCAGTTAGTCTCTCAATTTTAAAGTCAGACTGCATCTAATGCTGCAGCCTCATCTGAAGCACACAAATCAGTCTTACCCACAATCACGCGGACAAACAAGCGCACATAGTAACCGATGTCGCTCTTCATGTAGTGCAACGAGAAGGTCTTGCAACGGACACTCGGCCCCAGCTCTCTGTCGTGCAGCCTCAGCTCCGGGATTTGCATGTCCAACGGCACTTCCGTGTCGCCGCTGCTTCGCAAGAACTCGAACATGTCGTACTTGGATGAGAAGACGATGGCGCCCGCGATTTGACGCCCCGTGGCCAGTAGTTTTGCCAACTCCAGCTCACGATCTTGGCGCTTCTGTTGCCCAAGCGGCAGGGACATTGTCACCAGGGTGCGCATTTTCCTAGCTTCTCCGTGAATCTTGTACTTCAGGCAAGACTGCAGCCTCACTTTACGACGAGTCTAATTCGGAATCACTTCAACGGTCGAGCCCACGTGCTGGCGCCAATTTTCAGCTTGATTTCGCAGGATATCTGCTGAGATGTTGAGATGGAACGGGCTAGCCGGCACTTCTTGGCTGCACACACTCATTGGCCGTCGGTTGAGACTTGCAGGATTCGACGAAACACGTTTGAGACAACACTTTCTGGAAAAAGCCCGAAGTGAGTGTTAGTACGGGGCAGCACTTTCAAGAAACAATTCGTAGAAGCGGCAAGTGACAAAGTTAAGTCTAGCAAGACGGCTTCAAACTTTGACGCCCTTGTCTACTAGTGCAATGGCCTTCAAGGCCGCAATCTTGGCCGGAAGTCTTACCTGACGTCCCCAGCCGGCCTCGTGTCCTCGCTGTTAGAAATTTTCGCAGGCGCTACCCGCTCGCCGGCGTGCGTTTTGCCTCACAAACATCAGAGCGCTCCCGCTCTCAGTTTGAAAAATCAAAACAAACTCAGCCAACAGCTGACTAGACCACGCGGCATTCTTCTGCTCTGGATCTGAAAACCGAAAACAGAAAGTGAAAAAAGTAAAGTTTGATTTCGTGGATCCTTCGGAAACTCAAGGCTACATACTTGACAGCACTAACTTCCGGTTGAGGCCCTCCCTCATCGACGAACCACGAGTGTTTCCGGTGGCGAGGTCATCGAGTTGCGTGCTAGCAGAATGGAGCCCATGAAGAAAGGTAACTTGGAATATTTGTAGTCACACTGCAACTCATGCTGCAGTCTTCACTTCAGCATGTGTTCGAGTTCGCGATTTCTTTCGTGGCCGAAGATACACTGGCGGCGACATCGTGTACAGCCTCGACAGCGACGTCGAGCCGTTGAACAGTGACCTCGCGGCAGCGGCGGATGCAACCTCGAACGATTTGTTGCCGGTGGCAGGTAGGGAATCTTTGCCAAAGGCAGCGGCCAATCACTATTCTTGAAATTCGAATTTCGTTTTCGTTCCAGTACTGCGGAGAGCGGAAGTGGCTGCTGGAGAAACTGAGCCAGGGCCTTCGTCGGCATGCGAGGAGCGCCCGCGGCCACGAGCACAGAAGACGAAGCAAACGAAAAGAAAGGTATTGTCGTTAGCCTGAGGCCTTGATTGCAGCATGAGTTTAAGCCAATTGAATTACTTTTCACAGAAACGAGAGCCATCCTCGAGCCCGCCGCCCAGCCAAGCGGCCCCGAGGGTAGGGCAACGCAAGGCAGCCCGCCTTGCTGAGTTGGAGCGCGTGGACTATCGTGAGCGAGAATCAATCAACGACGAGAACTCGAGTGAGGCTAGTGCCGTTGACAGTGAATTCTCGACAATCTCAGCTAAGAGCTACGGACACGGCACCTTCACGGTAGAGACAGCAGAGTTCCTGGCCTCGCTCCCGTACATGAATCCCACTGTCAGCGTCGAGAAGGTAAAACAAACGCATTTGTTGTCGTCAGACACTGCATGATTGCTTGCAGTCTGACTTGCAGGCTCATGACAAGTCTCATGTGAAGTTTGTTGTCTCTTTTTCAACAGCTCTCCGATATGTCACTTGCCACAGCGGCTACTCGTCCCGACCCTGACGAAATCAGCTTCGATGATCCTCAGCCCGGACCATCCAACGTTGCTCAGCATAGTCCTGTGCAACGGACGAATTCGTCGACAACTGGTTTCTCCAGTGGCCACTCTGACGATTCCGGGGCTTGTGTTCGCCGAACACCCGCAGACAGGATGAACGAGTTCGACAACGAGATCCCCTCGGACAACTCACCGCCAAGCCACGGACCGAAGTGCTCATGCATTAAATGCTACACCATCATGTGCGTGGACGGGGCCAATTCTACGTCTGACACTGAGCCTGATGAGCCCACACCAGTCCAAGCTTCGAGCAAGGAGGCTGGCAAGCCCAAGGCCCGGCTCCCACGAGATCCACCAGTCGACGGCAGCTATGCCAGTCTGCTAAGATTGACCAATTCAATCGATCCGGCGTGGATCGAATTGGAAGCTCGCGAAAGGGCAGTTGATGCCAAAGTTGCCGAGCTAGCTGCAGATAGCCAAAGTGTTGACGGCATGCCCGAGGCTGCGGTGAGTGACCCCGGTCCAAGCACGTCGGGTGGCAGGAATACTCGAACCGGACCGCGCTACATCACTCCTGGAAAGAACAGTGCTCGCAACGAGCGATTCAGGAAACGGCTACGGCCTTGCGTGGAGTTACTTGACGAAAGGCCGAAGTCAAAACTGGCCCGCCGCCAAGCTCTTGCCCGCTGCTTGGTTCTGTCCTCAGACACGGAGGAGGAGGACAACCCGCCCGAGCCCGTAGCTCAGGCACGCAAGGAGTGTGATGCTGAAGCAGACAATCAGGCTGATGCTCAAGCCCAAGTGCCCGACAAAGAAGTCATCGTTCCGGTTGATCGCAGCAAAGGTGTCGAGGTCGATGGCCCCAACGAGAGGCCATTCCGAGTTAGGAACTTCAATGGCTCTGACACGGACGAGAGTGACAGAGATTCGACGGATTTCTCTGATGATGAGGATCTGAGAAACTTTTTCGCCGAAAGCAGACATCTCGCCGTCGCCGAAAGCAACGTCTGGCTCGGGAAGGGCAAGCAGAAGCGTCGCCGGAGATACCTGGACCCGAATGACACAATGAGTGGTCCGGATTCAGACAACGAGAAACCGAAATCAATTGTAAGTAAAGTGTTTAAGACTAAAGTCAGGCTGCAGCTTAGGCTGCAGCTAAGTTAGGCAACAAGCATGACATTTCTCCTTTATTTTGCAGTTCGATGTCCCATTGGACGAGAAGTACAAGGGGCTCATCTGGGTGGACAGAGCTGTTCCGGAACCCCTTCCGTACAATGTGCAGCAGGCTCTACATTTTCCAGACCGCCACGTCCTGGACAGGACCCCGGAAGAAATGTTCATCGAGCTACTGGCCGACGGCGCCAAACATCACGTCCCACTTGTTTACCTGAACAAGGACTGGGCTCGCATGTGCGATCTTTACGAAAGATTCACCGGAGAGCGGCCACAGAATTTCTACACCTTGAGGCGCAAAGTGATCGACGACTTGCCCGGCTGCACCATGCACTATACGCTCGAGAATAAGGCCACTGGCCAGATCCGCTACGTTGAAGGCAGATGCTTCAAGAAGGCCAAGTATCCGCCGTCCAAGTACAGGCCATTGTTGTGCGAGACGCGTGCCAAGCTGCACGAGCTCATGGAGTATCACGCATCACTGCACAAAGGTGACACTGGCCGGGCTATGACCGAGGCTGTCCTGGAGAAGCGGGTTATTCCGTTGCATTTCTTCGTCGACGGCGTCTCCCCTTCCACTACGGGCTCTTCCAAAATGATCTGCGAGGTCGTGAAACACGAGTGCTGCAATTTAATCCTCAATTACAACACGATTGTCTACGCCAGTGACTACGCCATCACACCTGAGGACTTACTTCAAGGCATAATCGCCGACGTGCACCGCAACCCAAACATGCACATCAAACTTGTCATCTGCGACATGCCAGAGCGCCTGAGGTTGGCTGGACTCACCAGTCACAATGGCGAATTCGGCTGTCTGATTTGCCTGTCCCCGGGGGAGTCTCGTGAAGGTAGACCTGGTGTGATCTGGCCAGCATCTACAATGGGTGCCCCGCTCAGAGATGACGCCAGTTTCCAGAACCTGGCCGACGCCACTAGAAGCACAGGCCTGGTTGTTGGCGGACAAAAGACAAGAAGCCCACTCCTCAACATACCCGGATTCTCGATTGTCGAGTGCGTCGCAGTGGATCCAATGCACCTCGTGAGCGGCCTTGTCAAATACTACTGGGAGAAGTTGGCCGAAAAGTTCCTGTCCAAAAGCCAGGCCAAAGACTTGACTGATGAGACGAGCAAAGTTTACTGTGCCATCAAATTCCCCCGCGACTTCAAGAGGAAGAATCGGCCACTTGACCCCAAGAAATGGCGATGCAACGAATGGAAGCAGCTTCTCGCATTGGTTGGCATTGACATTGGGGCCTTCTACAAACGGCTTGGTCATGTCAAAGTTGCAGAATTTTGGCTTCGATTGACCTGGCTTGTTCGCACAATGGCCCAAGGCGATGCTTGGTATAAGCAGGCCTCCCGCAATGGCAAGCTTGTCCAGGAACAGGTGGAGGTCTTGTACAGGTCTGTGGAAGATTTGTTGGGAAAAAGCTGCTGCACGCCCAACCTCCACGCCTTCTATCACTTGCCATCCTGGCGAGCCAAACATCCTCTTGGCCAAATCACCACCGAGCGAGCGGAGGCCTTCTACGGCGTCAACAGGCGATCTTTCGCTGAGCAGAGTTGCAGCATCGGCAAGCAGATCCACGTGAATACCCTGCTCGCTGCCCAGAACGGCCATGCGTGCAGCACCGCGTTTCAGTTCAAGCCTAAGTCTGGAGATGAGGACATGGATCATGTGCTTATTGACAACACTCGCGGAGTCCACTACCTCGAGGGCAACGATGCTGACGAACAGTATTTCCGGGTACGCAAGGTCCACTGCGTTCCGTACAACGGCCTCTTCGGGGTCTTCAGTTGGCGTGATGCCGGCGTTATGAGAGTTGTGGGCGCTGAGAAGAAGGAAACTCGCATCCCGAAGGACACTGTCATCGCCAAGGGCGTCGTTCGTTCCGACAACTTGCTCTTCACCTGGACCCGCGATCTCCAGGACTTCTGAAGTGGCCAACCTTGTCCCGCCAACCCGTTCTAGTGAAGTCGTCGTTGCAAGCGTAAGCCATGGCGTACAACCTTGATCAAGAATGTCATTATCAATCATTTTCCTTGTTATTCAGTTTAACCGTAATAATCTCACCAAGTACCACGCTCCCCGAAGTTGCCAAGTATTGTGGCACTCTTAAGTCCCAAGTTAATAATCCATTATTAAAGAATTGCCCACCAAGTTAAGGCTCAGGTCAGCACGTGGTAGCGAATCTGCAGCTAATGATTGGCCCATTACTGAACGAGAGGTTTCTGTATTGAGTAAGTCCAAATATGTAACTATGTGATATCGTAATGAATTCCATGTGTTTCTGTGTGTGTGAACCAACTTCGAATTAACCCCAAATAAATGCTCCATTCCTGCGAGGAAAATGCAGTGCGCTCTTGCTACAATTCTTTTTGTTCATTCCAGACTTGGAGATCATAGTCAGAGTTCAGTCTGAACTGCAGCCTCACTTGCAGCATAACTTGCATTCGAGTCTGAAATCGTCTTGTTATTGTTTGAATCGAGTCTGCGCGATAAGGCCGGCCGGGCCGGCGTGTATGCGGCAGGCGCAGCACGCGAACACAAGGTGAGAGGCAAATAGCTGCTGTCTTTGTTTTTGTTTAGTAATTCGGTTTTCGTTTTTCTTGCAGCCCGACTTGATTTTTCGATCCAGTGTTCCTGAGAAATCGCTAATTTGGCGCGCGCCGGGAAAAAACAAAATAGAAATTTCGTCGAAAGTGAAAAAATTGCGAAATCAGAAAAAACTGAAATTACGGATTCGATTTCAAAATCTCGACTCGAATTTGACGAGATCTTCTTCGAAGAACCGAAATCAACATCTGGCGAGAATTCGACCGCAAGTAAGACTTATTACCGAGCTTTGGACACGCCTGAGCGCCAAGAAGCAGCTCCATCATGGCGGACGCCGAGGATAAGAAGAAGGCCGCCGAAATGGAGGCCAAGTACGAGAAGATGTTCGCGGATAACGAGTTCGTGATGTGCGGCGGCATCGTTATGAGCGCCCTCAACGATCGATACGAATACATTCCGAGTGAAGGCTATCCCGGATGCCCGAGTCTTGTAGCGATGTGCAACATTGATCTCGACAAACCCAACCTGACCAAGGAGGAGCGAGACACCGACTTCGGCCTTGTGACACCCGAGGACGACGTGGGCACCGCCGCCAAGTTGTTTCTCCGTGTTGAGCTCGGTAAGCCTTGAATTCATGACGATATTGACACTGCAGCCTAGGATGCAGCCCATCTTGCAGTGGAACTTGACTAGTTAAAAACGACATTACTTTCAGGCAATGAAATGGAGGCCATCAACGCCATGCTTTTCTACCTGAACGAGCGACTCGGTCGGGAAACGAGTGGCGACGAGAAGGCCCGCCGCCACACTCAAATGCTCTGGCGCCATCGCGATGTCCTTCTGAAGGATTACAAGTACCAGATCAGAACCAACAACAAGCCCTACTGGACCTGGGAGCGAAGAACTGTTCGCGGTGCCGAGATTAAGTACAGGCCGGTAAGTGACTCCACAAGATGTAGTAACTGGACTGTTAGAACGGCCGGCTCAATGCCAAACTGATTGCATGCCTTATTGCAGGACATCATGCAGGACGACACGATGCTTCGAGTGAAGCCCCGAGGCCCGGGATCCGTTGCCTCTTCTACGGCCTCTGGCCTCTCCAGGGCGCTGTCCCATAGGGACCTCGAATCCGAGGAGGAGGCCGACATTTCCAAGGAAGCCGACAAATCCAAGGAAGCTGGAGGTTCCGAACAAATGGCCAAGGATGATCAGGTTGCCGAGCCTGAGCAGCGAGAACAACGTGAGCCCAGTGTGGCCTCGGGCGGCAGCGCGGACCCTGATGCCACAATGACGGAGGCAGATGTGCAGCCCCCCCCAGCCGACGACGAGGAGACAGAGGAGACGCCTGAAGCTGAGGCCGAAGGCTCGGCCGATGCCGCGACCAAAGACGACAAGACCAAGGGGACCCCCACTCGCCGTAAGCCGGAAAAAGTGACTGTGCGAGACGTCGACATCGAGGCCGAATTGGAGGTAATGATTGCAAGAATGGATGCGGCAAATGTGAATACAAAAGTGACAACTGTAACTTTGGTTCCAGGACATTGAGATCCCGAACCCGCTTGGACCGGCCCTGGCCGCGCTGTACACGAAGATCCCTGACAAGGTGGAGGACATCCCAGATCCCGACACTCAGCGGGAGGCGCTGAAAGTTTTGGCCTTGGAGTTGAGGCCCTACGTAAGTTTCACTGAATAGTCATCCTGATACTCGTACTTCAGCTAGGTCTTTTCTTGCAGCTCAACTCGTATCAGACAGAAGTCAACAAGAAGCGGCACCCGTCGATTCTGGTCTCGAAGCCCATGACACCGAACGTAGCCAAGAGGGAATACAACCTGATCAAGAAGACCGTGGAGGATCGTAACAGATTTGAAAACAAGCAATACGAGAAAAAATGGGCCGAGGCTAAGAAGGTTGCTCTAGCCAAGAAGCGTGCCGCCATCAAGGAACAGGAGAAAGAAATCAAGGCACGCGAGGCTCAGGCAAAGAAAGACGCCATTGCCGCCGAGAGGCGCAAGGCCGCCGAGGAGAAGCTGCTGGCCAGGCAGAAGGAGAAGGAGAAGGCCGACCAAGAGAAACGGGCTGCAGCTGCAGCCGCTGCCGGTGCTGATGCCGGCGATGAAGACCCGGAAGAAGGCATTCTCGTCCAGCTGGAGAGCCAAACTGGCGATGGCAATGCCAATGACGACGATTCGTCCTCGGGCAGCGAGGTGATCGCTCCAACTGCGAGCAGATCCCGTTCGGGTCCAGCTCCTGCTCCTGTCACTCTTCCGATAACGCCTCGTTCCAAGAGGCCGTATTTGCCCGACAACCCGACTGAAAGCCGCTATGGAGTGATCCTTGACAGGATTGGCAAACTCTCGACCACTCTGGATGCATTCAAGAACGCGAGCGAGAAGACAGTTGAGGTAAGCACTTATTAACGAAACCACAGACTGCAGCTTGGGCTTCCGCTTGAGTTTAAGCCAACCTTTCTCTCTATTACAGAAAATTCACAGAACCATTGAGAAACTGGCCAAGGCCATGGACAACATCGCCAACGACGAGCTGTCCCTCCAACTGTTGAAGAAGAACTTCGCCGACCACATGGAGCTCATCGACCAGGAGAGAAGGGTCCTTCAGTATTTGCCATTCGATCAGATTGAACCGAACATGAGGCAAATGATGGCCAACAAGCACTGTGCCAAACTGATCGCTGAGCACTGTTGGACCGCCATCAGATCGTCCGGCTATGACGACGCGGACCTGAACACTGTGACAACAACGGCCGCAAAGCTCGTCTTCTCCGCTGACCTTCGGGCCTTCATGAAAGTTGTCAAAGGCGGCGTCGAGTAAGTGTGTCTCAACTTATGCCAAGTGATCAGCTCGTGTTATCTACTTTGTTGCACAGGGTGGTTCCCGATGCCGACGAGGAGGGAGCCAAGGGCTTCGATCGCGCTCCACTGCCGGCTGAATACATGGACTTGTTCGAAAAATACATTCTCCCGCGTTGGGGAGGCCGAACGACCCCGACCAAATCTGGCAAGAAAACCCGCCGATCCTGGACAGACATCCTCGCTAGCCATCTCAAATACCAGAGGGAGCAATACTTCTACTGGGTGGCTCACGGCTGCAAGAACGTTGACGCGTACCTGAACAAGCGCCACAACATTCGCAAGGCCATGTACTTGCACAACACGGTAAGCTTTCAATTGGGCTTAAGCCATGACATTTTCTTGTAAGTTAGCTTGTCCATCGGCTAAATGACTGACTTCTCCTCTACAGGAAGTCGACCAACGGATGTCCACCGTGCCGTCTCTGCGCCAGGAGAAATTGTGGTACATTGAACAAACCTCGTGCTGTTCCACCGTCGAGGAATTGGAAAATGTCCCGATCAATCGAACCCGAGCCACTTATCCTTCAACACGTGGCATCGAGATTGACATTGAGGATGTTCACGACGCTCTCAACAAGATCATCGCCATGCAGAACAATCTCCCCGAGTCGGCTGCAGCCCTCTTCGATCTCACCCAAGGAGAACTGCCCTCGGTAAGCGTCTTCGTGCAGATCAGCCAAGACTTGAGCCCGAATGTCGGCCTCACTTGTCGAGAATAATTCATAACCTGCTTTATTTCGATTTCAAATCTGCTGTCATGTGTACATTTGGTTTTGCTTTCCAGGCTGGAGAAGTGAGCAAGGCCATCCAGGACGGATTGCGTGAGAAGCGCAGCGACTACAACTTCAAGGAGTTGGGTATCGAGCCAGCGCATAACCTCGTTGAAAGTGTGAACTTGGATGACGGCAGCGACAGCCGCTCGAGGTCTGCCTCCGCTGAGGCCAGCAGCTCCCGCAGCCGATCCCAGTCCAAGGAGCGAACTCAAGGCCAGTCCCCTAAGAAGCGTGCTGCCCCAAAATCGCCGGCACGCTCAGGCGGAAGCCCGCAAAAAAGGCCGAAGGCCGGCCCAAGCAAACCAGGCACTCCGTCCAAGGCCAAGGGCAACGACGAGAAGAAGAAGAAGAAGTCCGGCGAGGAAGAGTAGCCTCGCAGCTTATGAAATGTTGACTTTCAAGCACACCTGCAAAACGAGAAAATGCCAATATGATAACAATTATAATAGTTACTAGTATGACAACGTTGCCCTCCCACAGAACATGGCCTGATCAGGCCAATACCCGCCCCCACCAGCAAAGAATTAGTATCAAAAACGTTACCTTTCAGAATAGCAAGTTTTCATCAAACTTATCGATATGTATTTAATAGTCCACTACAACAGCTGCTAATGTCGATAGAGACTGGATCGTTTGCCAATTTGCCGTTCCTGTCGCGAATAATCGCTTAGCCACGAATAAAACCTATGCAAAACAAATAACCGTCTTGAAAATGAAACTGTTCTTCCAAAACCGATACTTGGCTTGCAGCCTCAGCTGCAGCCTGAGTTTCAGCCTGACCAGACAGCACAGTTGTCCGCTCGCGATTTATGTAACCAGATAGGCCACGCCCCCCGCACGCCCACACATTGACGGGCTGACCCTGCACGGGCTGGTGGCGGCAGCGTAGTCCGGCCAGCTGGCCGTGTTCTCGAGCTACGCAATTGTACAGGCGTCGAGCCCTCTCACCTGTACAACATTAACACTGCATTGGTGGTCGGCTATGGACATGTTTGCCCTCGACAAGGAGGCTTTCTCGCACACATCAGACAGTCCACGGCGGACATGTCCGACGTGAACGGGTCCATCGCAAACAACTTTGGCAAGTGCTCGACATCGACACGAATGTCATCATGCGAAAAATGTTGCTTGGTTTCGACATTGTCATCCTCCATGCTGCCACTTGGGCTTTTGCCTAGGCTGCAACCCCATAGTAGCACCTTTTAGCAGTACCTCGGGCCATACATGAAAATGTTCGAATAAGACACGTTTTACAGACTGAAGTCACGGTTCGGCAGGAACTTTTTTTCCCACCCAAAACAGTCTATACTGCACTATGATATTCAGTATGAGTTTGTCTGGAGGGGTTGTTCCTTATGCTTAAAATTCCGGTATTCCGGTAAAGAGATAGGGGTCCAAAGCACCCTCAGGCAATGATTAGTTGTTGCTTCGCTCGGCTCTCCGCTCTCCAGCGGAACAAATTGTCATTAGCAGGGAGAAACTCATCAAGCCCTTTCTTTTTACCCACGTGCTAGAGAAAAGGAATTTCAAAAACTTTTTGAGTCCGAGGCAAAGCAATCTTAATTTCTCATCTCAACACGTGGCTGCTTGCCATCATTTGACCCCCCTTCACCAAAGTTGAAATCTGTAAGTGTTGGGCTCATGAAAAAATGCATTTTATAACCTCCCTCCTCACACCCAATAATGGCCAAATTTGTTGTGGTATGTGAGAAGAGAACGATTTCTTCGCCATAAAATTGTTTCGAAAAAAATTTGACCGTGGAGTAAAACATAATTCCATTTTTTCCAGCCCGCGCAAAGTCCGAAATTGAACCAGAAAAAAATTGAAAAATGCCTTTTAATCACGAGAGAATTTTTTTCACATATTTAGGAATCTTTTTGACTTTGGAAATTATGGAATTTTATTTGATCCACTTACAATATTTTTTGGCTAAAATGAAACAATCTTGATCATTTCTGCGCTACAGTTTTCATTGGCGTTTTGTGCTCAAGATTAATGGTGTGTCTTTGAAGGGTGGCTTCTCATCTGAGAGGACGATCTGTTTTTAAAAAATGGTGGTCATCTGCATTCGAAGCCCCAAAAGATTTGCAAATGACCTGGGCAATAATGCTTCAATTCTTGTAGAGAGACAGAGGGCAAATTCGAGAGTAAAGAGGAGGGAAATAAATGAACAAAAGTCTTTTGATCTGGTAAAACTGATTAGAAGTTTGCCTAAAACTGAGGGAGCCCAAAATCCAAATGTATTAAATAACGAAGTATGGACAGTGGTGCATACATGCCCCAATATGTAGAACTTCTTGGGTCACATCTCGAAGGCTCGAGGGGGTTTTCCCGAGAAAACCAATTTAAGCCCAGGAATCGCCATGCTCAGCTTTCTTTCCATAGGGGAAAAATACTTTGTTATATATCTACAAAATTGGATTTTCATCTTTTTTGGTGGCATTGGAAATTGCCATAAATAGGCAAAAATATCAAGGTTTCTCTGCGTCCAAACAAATTGATTCTTGGTTTTTGGGAGTAGCTCCCCTTTGGTTAACAGTTTGGTGGAGAAGTTAATGAAGTCGTTCTTTTCTGAACGTGTCTCGCTTTTCGACTGTCGATCGTGTCAATGCGCCTTTATTTACACCGTGCTTAAAAATCTGTCTCCAGCTCCCGGTTTCCAACGCTTAGAGTCGGGTCCATTTTAGTGGTTCCACTATTTCCAATGCATATGTTGTGACAGGTGCGCCGGAGTGTAAACCAATCTAGGACCAAGACTTTTTGACCTGTGCGCGAGTCTTCTTAAAAATCTTAAATCTTTTAGTGGCATGAAGCATGCATCCAGGACCCTGTCCATGTGCTGACAATGGACATGTCAATGGACAGTTGTCAATACAACTGAGAAGGATCCAAAATGTCTTCCACTATCTAATGGGCTATCGGGGTGAAAACAGACCAACAACAAGTCCTCTGCGATCTTAATCCGCACCTGCGGCGTAACGAATGCCAGAAGTTTTCAAACTTCTATAAACTTTTTGGAAACTGGAGCTACTTTGAAGATCCTAGCCAGTGATAACAATTTAGTAGGGCTGCTGCCATATAGTTTTTTATGTGTTTCGTTCTCGTTGCAGTTTCTCTAAAATCAAAGCCAAGACTTCACCAAAGTAAGTTTTCGTTTGGTTAATGAAGTTTGATTCAATTTGCATTTCGGAGAACTGGCCTGAAAATAAAACAAAAGACAGGTCATTCTCGACGGGACAAGGACATTTTTACAGATCGTTTTTCTTTCCTTTTTTTGCCCTGGTCTTACATACATAAATAAGTAGATAGAATTGACTGGGGATGCGATTTCTTATCTCAGTCCCAGTCCCCTTGTTTCTGTTATTGCATTGAAAC
>JAAUYL010071963.1_pt1 | contig 17395 bp, 17 predicted proteins | sample 7278011 | NCBI WGS metagenome assembly JAAUYL01 (sample SAMN14350225, study PRJNA611818) | marine sediment metagenome | isolation source: surface marine sediment (1.8m) | place: French Polynesia: Moorea | collected 2018-08
CAGCCAGTTCAACGCCACCCTGAGCAAACCCCTGCACGATTTTAAGAGTCATGGCGTCGCGCCGACAATTTCGACGACAGCCTTCCAACAGATGGGCGAATTTCCGTGGTCTGGATACAAGGAGCTCAATCGAGGAGTTCTTTTTGATCTGGCTTTTCTCTCCGCTCCTCAAGTAAGTCGAAATATTTTTCTCGAAAAAAAGTCGTGAAATTCAAAAAAAGCCCGCGAAAATATTTTTCCTCTATGAATATGATTTTGTCAAAAATGTCAATTTTATCTATTTTTCGATTTTTTAATATTTCCGGAAAAGTACAACGTGCGCCTTAGATTTGCTCCAGCAGAATTTTTCGCGAAAAATCTAAAATTCTCGTTGTACGGATTTCACGATTTTTTATTATGGAAAAAATAATTGTGTTAAGCGATTTTCGACCTTATGGTTCACTAAATAAGGTTGATAATCCCGTAAAATTGTAAAGTTTCATTGTAAAAATTCAAAAATCATATTCAGGTTGCCCACAATTTGCAATACGAAGCGTGCTGGCGAAACCTAACCTGCTTGGATAAGAGCACCTCCTTTGCCGTTCGTGAACACTGCGGCCCGAGTCTGAAGTCGAGCCTCCGCCACATTTTGTGCGTCGACCGCCGGGACAACCCCGTCTTCCCCTCCGAGGGATCCCTGTTCAAACTGTCTCAAGAATACGCCGGCCTCGGCGGCGACATCGGCTTCTTCAAGAACGAACTCGAAGTCCAGGCCAACGTTCCACTGCCAAGTCTGGAAGACTTTGTGCTCCAAGGTGCGAATCCAAGTCAAAATCAAATCCAAACCAAAATTAACCTGATTTGATTTTTAGGCACGTTTCAATGCGGACATATCAAGAGGATGAGCAGCAACGATCTTAGCAAAACAATGACGGTGGCCGACCGGTTTTATCTTGGAGGTCCTCTGAATGTTAGAGGTTTTGAAATGCGCGGTCTCGGACCCAATGTCGATGCGAACGCCCTCGGGGGCCTGACATACTTTGCCTCCGGCCTCCACCTGTACACCCCGTTGCCCTTCCTGACCTCGAAGACGACGCGTGGCTTCTCGGACTTGTTCAGGACGCACCTGTGGGCCAACGCGGGCAACCTGATCACGGACTGCAGATCCATCGACGAGGCCGCCCAGAACTTCCGCCTAACGTGCGGGCTCGGCCTCGCTTTGAAAATCGGCGGCATCGCGAGAATAGAGCTCAACTACTGCATCCCCCTTCGACTTCAGAGATCGGACAGACCTGTTCCCGGAGTGCAATTCGGGATCGGTGTTCACTTTTTGTGATCTTAAAATTAAATTATTATTCATTGATAGTCGACATAAATACTTCCAGGAATCGAACTTTTTATTGTTTCACATGAATTCTCTGCGAAAATCGACTTCTTTCCGTCGAATCTTTTGTTTTTGTCGCTCAAATTGTCTTTTGCTCAAGGTGGTCGCGCGCTCCGTCCTCAATGACGAGGCTCCGGGATTTTTCACCGAGGTTTTGTCAAAAGCTGAAAAGTGAGTCACTTTGGCCTTTTTCTTCTGTGGATCTTCCTCAAGACCAAGACCGTGTCTGTCTTGCTTCAGCACCGTCTTGACCGGGTACAACTTGCCTTTCTTGCCCTCGGGCCCCAACCCGGCGTTGGACTCCCAGTTCTTCTTCAGCATCATCTGATAACCACGATTGGCTTCGGGAATCCCGTAGTGCACTTTCGGCTTCTCGCCCATGGCCTTGCCGGCCTTTAATTGGTGAGTCGTTGAGCCAAGATGTGATTTGTACTCGGATTTGGTCAAATCAGACACTGAACACTCCTCACACTTAAATTCACGAATCTCTTTCACTTTAGGTTTTGAGGAACTTCGCAAAGATCTTAATGGTGATTTAGTCTTCTTGTTCAAAATATCCAGGATGGGTTTAGAGTTGTCACAAAGAGACCTGCAAGTGTTGCCAGCCTTGTCAGCGATATTCTGGTCGGCATCTTTCGACACTAAAACTTTGATAACTTCAATCGATTTAGCACGACAGGCTGTCATCAACAAAGTCCAACCGTAGGAGTCGGTTTGGTTCAGGTATTCTGGATTGGCTGCCAAGGATGATTTCAGCACTTCAACTTTGTCGCTCTGAGCAGCGAAAAACGCGTCACTGATTGTATAAGACAAGGAGGATGGACCAGGACCTTGATCAAGATCTTGGACTGAGGCTCGTTTTCTGGCCTTTCTTGGAATTGTTTTGGTAGATTCTGTCGAGATCACCTCACTGTAGAACGCACTCACTTCAGAACCTTCGAGCCTGGCCTTGGCAATCTCAGCATCCTTGGCCTTTTTGGCAGCCTCGCTCTCGAGGCTGGCACGAACAAAATTCTGTCTTTGAAAGGAAACGGAGGCCAGTGCTCTCCAATTCGGGTGGAGTTTTTCACCCGTACTGTCCATTTTCACGATTTTTTTCTATTTGCAGTAGCGATCTGCCTTCATTTTTGAGCGGCGATCAAGCAAAGTCTCGTGGAGGTTGCCCTCTTTTTTGGCGGTAACCAAAGCGTTTCTGTCGTCGTCGCACAACTTGATCTTGTGATTCTGGAACTTCTGGAACTTCTTGACGTAGTTCAACTCAACCTGGCCGATCTTGCCTCGCTCCTCCTCGGGCACAAAGACTTCCTTGTCCTCTTCTCGCTCATTATTGGATCTGACCTTGATCATTTCGGACTCAGTGGCCCTCTGCTTCGAGCACTCCACGGTGTCCTCGTCGCCGAGGCTCAAGAATTTGCCGTTGGCACCGAGCAAGGCTAGCTTTCCGTCTTGAAAAACGGGCTCCCACTGCTCCATTGCGCCCACGGCATCGGAGACGCCCATGACACCCCCATCCCGGTCGACCCTGACGTACTTGTTGTAGCCCGACTTGAACGCGACCTTGGTCTCGTTGATCTTGATCGCCACCAGGACCTCCTCGGGAGCTGGACCCTCGCCCTCGTCGTGCTTGGCCCCGATGGTGAAGCTGCCGTCGTCACAAGCTTTGACGTAGGTCTGGTCGCCGAACTCGATCGCGATGGGCCCGGTGATCTCGGAGACCGTCGAGGCTGACCACCAGCCTCCGTGTTGACCTCGGTCCTCCTTGAACTTCTTGTTGGCGACGTTCGACTCGGCCTCGGCGGCCTTGCGCTTCTTGTCTTTCTTATCCTTTTTATGCTTCTTTTTCTCGCCTTTCAACTTGAGCTTGCCCGAGCTCCGCACCGAGTACAAGTCAGACATTGGTTATATCTGCAAAATTTATAGAAAAACATGATAAGTAATTGAGTGATTTTCTAAACATGGTAGTTATTTTGAGATCCCTTTACTATAGGTATTCTGTCAAATCCCCTACAAATTGACAAATATCGTCGTAGTCCATTTTCAACACTTCACTCTTGTCTGGAAGAACTTGAACTGCGGCCACTGCTCTTTTGGAGTCTTTGCGCAGGATTTCGGCGATCTTGCCACAGTGGTCGCCCTTGACAATCATGATGATGCCGCCGTCCTCCTTTGGCACGACGGTCTCGCAATCGTCGCTCAAGATGCCTTCGAGCATTCGGCCTCGCTCAGTTCGGCACACAACTTCTTCAGGACTAATCACGTCCTCGACAATGACTTTCTCCTTGTAATACTTGCTTCTGTCGTCGACGATCCTGACCCGAAGTTGTGGACGAATCCAGGGCCTGGATTTTCTAGAGCGTTTACTGGAACTATTACTGTGTCCGTTTTTGCTCTCACGATCGTCATTGTCATAATTCCGTTTTCTGTCTTTGTCTTTCGAAGACTTTTCTTTTGTTGAGTCTCGATCGCCACGATCTCGGTCCCACTCTTTTTGACGCTCCTCCTGCTTTATCCGATACTTGTCGTAGGACTCCTTGTTCAGCACCTTGCCGTAGTCTCTGTACTCTTTCTTGGTCACCAATTTGATCACGTTCTCCGACAGGGAGACGACGCTGCTGCCGACGGCCAGCTTTACCACGACCCTAGCGTTCTCCTCGTCGAGGCCGTCGACCTGGCCGTACTGTTTCTTGTGCTGACCGCTCTCAATGTAGACATAAGCACCTCTCCGCAGCTCCAGATCCTCCTCGTCTTGGCTTTTCTTGTCCTTGCTCTTGTTTTTGTCGCCAGGACGCACCGCCCCCAGGCCCAGGCCTTTGGGCCTCAATTCGGGTTCTATGCATTTCACAACCTCCTTTTTGAAACCGCCGACTCCCTCCTCTCGCTTGAAGCCCATCCCGCGAAGCATGGCCATGCCGAAGCCCTCAACGGGGGTCGAGTCATAATCGTCTTGGGAAGCTACCTCTGGCCTCGTCTCGAGGTCGGCCTCGAACATGGCCTTGTCGTCGAGAACCTCATTTGTTTGAGAGGGAATCACCAGGTTGGCATTGGGCTGATCGTCCTCCTCCTGAGCCTGCTCCCAGGCTTTCGAGTCGTCAATCAGAGCCTGAGCGGCAGCCCGATCCTCTTCACTGAGGCCGCTGTCTATCGCTTCTTTCTTGACCACCGGAGGAGCGGGAGCTTTGTTGGACTTGTTGTTTAGCTTGTACGTGTTTCCTAGGCACGGAATGACGAGCTCCTTCTTGACCTCGGGCTTGATCGAGCCCTTGATCCGTGAGTCGGTCACTTCGAGCACAAAATCAGTCTCTTTTTGGACATCCTTGGTCGTGACGTCTCTAAGAGCGGAGTCCTTTAGCTTTGTGGCACTTTTCTTGGCGAAACCGAAAGACAGACCAGTTGCTTTGGGTTCCTCTTTGACTTCACTCTCCATGATGGTTTACTTTGCGATGAAACTCAAATGCAAAATGCAACGTTTACCGAAACAAAAAGACTGAAGAAAACGTTCCTTTTTGACATTCACTCGGAAAATGATCAAAACAAAAATTCTCAGTTTTCCAGCTACACTTGTCCACTAAAACTTTAGAAAGTAAAAGCTGATAAAAACAAGTGGGCTAGTGTTCTCAAAATCACGATGATTTTGTAAACAAAAGACATTTTAACAAAATTCGGCAAACCTTTATTAAAGAGGTGTAAATATTTTAGGTCCATTATCTTGAAAATAAAATGGCTGCTGTTAATTCGTGTTTGATTACTGTTAAAACCGATAACAACTGAAGAAAAGAACGTTTAAACAGTTTAAGAAATATTGCGCTAACCTTACTTGAATGTCGACTTAGACCGACCAATCCGTGATCGATAATTTGGCAGCCCGGGCAGATTTGAAAGAGAACGCGAAGCCCGCCGTCGGAGCTCTCAGCAAACAACAAATTACAAATGGTGGCGATTTGACGTGACAATTCAGAAAAATCATGTCGTCGTGGAATCCTTTAACCTTCCTCGGCCTGAGGAAGAACAAAGGCAACTCAGAGGCTGCCGACGAGGACCCCAAGTCGGAAGACACGCCGACCTCGTCGCCCTCGGGCCCTAGGACTTCGCTGGGGGGCTTGGAGTTGAATCGGAGGGGAGTGCCAGCAAGAAAGCGGAAGTTGAATTCGCTGATCTACGGCACCGATGAGCTGGTCAGCATCCCGATCAAGTCGCCGAAGAAACGGGGGCCCAAGGGGGCCACGCCCAACAAGGAGAAACCATCGAAAGCGGAAACAAAATCAGCTCCGTCGTCCCCGAAAAAGGCTGCAAGTGCAACTCCAAAGTCCCCGACGAAAGCAAGGTCGCCGATCAAGTCTCCAACAAAGTCCTCGCCAACGAAGGCCAACCGGGATCCTGTCGTCGTCCCTTTTGCCAACAGAGAGTCTCCTGTGAAGGTTTGTTTTTCAAGTTTATCAGTTTTAATTATTTGACGACTCCATTGTTGTATTTTTTGCAGTCGACACCCTCCTCGCCAGTAAAGAAGAAGGCCAAGACTCCAGTTTCAAAAAAGAAGCTCTTGAAGAAACGCAGAAACTCGTCGCCGACTAAGAAGAAGTCCGCCGCCCTCCTGGCCAAAGAGTTCATGAAAGGCGAGCCCTTCGATCCCGAACTGACTTCGCCTGAGAAAAAGTCTGCCCAACGATTGGGCGTCGCTCTTCGCAACTTGCTCAAGTTGCCTAAGGGTCACAGATGGGTGTGCTACGAGTTCTTCTACTCCAACTTGGACCGAATCCTATTCGAGGGCGAGAACGACTTCATGGTGTGTCTCAAGGAATCCTTTCCACAGTTGAAAACCAGAAGATTGTCGAGAGTCGAGTGGTGCAAAGTGAGACGGTTGATGGGCAAGCCTCGTCGGTGTTCGTCCGCATTTTTCGCCGAGGAGCGAGCGGAGTTGGCTAGAAAACGCCAGAAGATCCGCATGTTGCAACAACGAAAACAGAGCGACTTCTCGAGCTTCAAGGATTTGCCCGATCATATTCCATTGCTATTGACGATTGGAGCTCGAGTCACGGCGAGACTGAGAAAACCTCAAGATGGCCTGTTTATGGGTACCGTTGACGCCTACGACACCTCCAACAACACTTATAGAATTAGGTAAGTGAAGAGCTACTCCTCCAGCGAGTTGCAGAAGTTGACCTTTTTGATGTTCAGGTTTGATCGGGATGGTCTGGGGACAAGATCGGTACCGGACGAGGATGTTGTTTCTGCTGACGGCCTCGAGACGCTCCCCTTGTCCACGTTCACCGTGCCGAAAGTCCGGCCTCCGAGACCGATCCTCCCGTCGCCAACCAAGTTGAGCCCGATGAAGAGCGTGTTCGTGAACAACTCCTTCTCGCCCCAGGTCCCCGCCAACGATCCCCTGTTGAGCGGCAACACTCCTCGTGGAAAAGTAAACAAACCTTGAAATATTGCCCGTGCAATTTCACAACTTTTTTGTTCTGTAGATTCTTCATGTTGATGGGCATGTTGGAGGCTACCCGATTAAGTTCCTTGAGCAGATCGTCAGGCTGAGCAAATCCTTGAAAAAGAAGCGAGAACTGATTGGCACCCTGAGGAACCTAAATGCAACTGGAGAACGACGCAAAAGTTTTGGTGATGTCATAAACGAAGATTTCCAAAGACGATACGCGTCGACCGTTCTCGACCTGTCTCACCTGAACAGGGATTTGAATGAGCACCTCAAAAACATCCAGGAGTTCACAGAAGAGGTGAAGAAGTCTTGGTTGTGTTTTGATCTTGCTTTCAATTTTTATTTGCTTGCCCGCAGTTCGCTCCAGAGGCTGGCCCGACGATCTCGTTGCCGAACATCATCAGGGAGAGCTGCCAAGAGGACGCTTACGACATGGTCAACAAGAACAACAATGCCAACACGGAGGATCGGGGTGAGTGCGTGGAGAACCCCCGCGTCCTCGAACTGGTATCATCCATGACCTCGCTGATGTGCATCATGCATCGGCTAGCGGATGGTGAAAGGTAACAAACCGAACTTGTTTCACAAGTTTTTTTCTGAATTAAAATATTTTTTTTATTCAGGAATGCCTATGAGGTGCAGGCGCTTCAAGACTCCCTGGCGGAAATCAAGAAGGGCTTGAGCAAGGAGAACCTGAACAAGTTCGAGAACAACGTGGAAGTCCACATGCACCACATCCAATCGGGTCTATCCCAAATGGGCAACCTGAGGGTGTTCGTCATGAACGCGGCGGGACCCCAGAACCCAATGGCCCTGAACGCTGCCCCCGGGACCGGGAGCAAGTCCTTCATCAAGGTCGTGCCGACGGTGCGGACAAAAATCGAACGCAGCGACTCTACATCCTCATCAAATTAAACTAACTATGCAATGCTTTTCAAATCTACATATTATTCACTTAGACACGTGTACATATTTAAACGAATCAATCGTGAGAGAGAGAGAGAAGTATGGAAATATATAAATTAAATTAGCAATTCCGAAGAGTGTAACCAAGTTCAAAACCGTCAGGATTATTGGTGGCTTCTGCAACATACTCATATTCGTCCGACACGAACCTGATTTGGAACGGGACCAACTTTGCTACAATTTTAGAAAATGATCAAGATTTTTCTCGGAAAAAAGATGGTTTCTTACAACATATGGATTTGTTGAATTGGCCTCCAGTCAAAACCGAGGTCACGTCGGCTGTCATTGTTCCTCTTGAAGCTAGGCCTTTGGAGGCTCCGCAAAATTCAACAGCTGCAAGAGCTTTGCCATCAACGCTCAGCGCCCCCGGGATGACCAGACAGTCGAACCCGCGGGAGTCCGTACCCGAATTCCCGTAACCACAGCAAAGTCTGAAAGATCAAAATCTTGAACTGAAATGGTATTTGTTAATTTTTCTCACCTGTAATCTGTGATTGCCATGTCTCCAGGACCTGAAACTTGAAAATCTTGCGGACCATCTATCGTGCTCCAACAAATCTCGCAGGTTCCTCGTTCTCTTCTGAAAAAAAAATATTTGAAATGTATCAACTCCAAAATAGCCACTTTTTACCTGACACAAATGTTTTGCGTCTGCGAGGCCAAGTGGAGGCCGCCGTCAAAGTTGAAGCTGCGCACGACACCGGAAGTAGAACCGAAAAACCACTGCGAGCAACCCTGAGGAGCGAGGTTATTAAAGTCCGACCTGAAGAGGCTGAGCTTGAGCGACCATTGTCTCATGCTCGGGGTTGGCAATTGGGGTGACCCCGGGGGTGTCTTGCTCAAGAACACCGACAGGTTGATGCAGTCATCACCTGTGTCGATATAAACATGTTCCCCCGAATTTTGGCCGCAGATCGGAGGCAGAACTCGTCCTCGTGAATCCGAGGTTGCTTGAAAGTAGTCCGTCTCACATCTGGAGGCTGAGGTCACGGGTACTCCGAGGCCGCTGTCCAAGATTTGCCCGTTGGCAATTAGTCCCGTGGCTGTGGTATCCGAGGATGGTCCTGAAAATGATCTTGATCATCTCCGTGACTTCCTACGCTATGTGGTTATATACCACTTAATTTACCTGCCAATGAAAAATCAACAAAATCGAGGCGGATTTGCGATATTTGCTGTGTAGACTCTGGGCATACTCTTAGCGTACAGAATGAGTCCAAGCCTGAAAGTATAAACATATAAAACCATGCTGATCATTGTTCCAGCGTATGGAGCTGATTCGGTGACGTAATGCTCTAGTGCGTAAAAAAACAACCTACTGTCAAACACTAAATAAGTTTGTTGTTGCCGAGCACATTAAAAAAAGAAGGAAAAAATTTAAATAGTTGACCTGCCAAGACGGACAAGTGACTCATTTTATTGTGGAAGATCCTGGATAGATCATGTCAATGGAGTTTAAAGTCAAGGTGGACTTGGACAGCAAGGCCGAGGCCAGGACCAACATCAACGCCCTGGTCACCATATTTGCCAAGGACTTCGGAGTCCACATGATCTGCCCCGTTTGCAAGAGCATCGCCGACAGTCCGTTCGCCAACTCCTGCGGGCACAGCTTCTGCGCCAGATGCCTCCTCCAGGACTCGGTCAGGGTCTGTCCGATTTGCCAAGACAAAGACATCAGGAGCGGTGCCCAACATGGCCTTATACTGGATGATCAAGGTGAGCATATTTTTCACAGACAAACTTAATTTTATGCAAGTTATTTTAATTTTCAGGCATTCGAAGATATGAAGAAGGTGAGAGAAATACTGACCGTACGGCCCGAGGTCAAATTCGAGGTTGAGCCGCTGGAAAATATTGAGGACAGAAAAGTTCATCGCGAGGCCGCCGAGGCTGCTCATGTCGAGAGGACGAGGGGAAAGACTGAGCACAAAAATCGACGACATTCCTCAAGAATAATACTGCATATTTGTGACAGTTTGCTCGCATTGGCCGGGAAAATATTTTTGTGAAAACAGAAAACCTAACAGTGTTATTTAACCTCGTTCAATCTTACATTACAGCAGTATATCATATGTATTAATTATCCATATATACACAAAAAAATAATTATAAACTTTTGATCAAGAAAAATAAACAACTCAAATTACTGCAGATCGTCCACCATAGTTTTGCAACATTTTTACTATTTACCTAAGCCTGCCTTGGGCTACAGATTTTAAGTTGAAATATTTAACTTTTAGGTCTTCAACATGTTTCGGTATGCACACATGATATAGCAGAGCGAAAAGAAACGAGAAAAATTCTGGCTCTTTGGGCTGCTCAAGGAAAGTCATGAGTCGGGGTGCAATGTGTAAAAAAAGATTCTGAGCCAGTCAGCAAGCAAGTGGCTGTTATAGTCATCCCAGCCATCACGGAGAGCATAGACTGAACAATTGCCAAGTTGGGTCGCATGCCTGAATATATAGAGTCCGGCTTTCCCGAGGCTGCTTGAGGTCACCCAAGAAAAAATACATTGTATTACTGACACGAAAAATTCCAACTTTAACTAAATAACTCCCCAAGAATGCTTGAGAGCAGCAATTTCTGGCTTAGTCAGGTCAGTCTTGCACTCATTGCCATCGTAGTCGGATCCCAATTTTTATACCAGATCTCTTCCCCCCTCTACCTAAAACACACATGTAAGTTATAATAATTATGAGTCATTATTCAATATTAATAAAATGTTTATAGAAATCGTCATGTCGGACGAGGAATACTATGAGGAGGAGACGTAAGTTTCTATAATTAAATAAATAATTGCATGACTCAATTAAGTAAATCCTTTGCTAAATGTTGCCATATTTTCTCTTTCTTTCTTTCCATATAAAATCACAATTTGGTTACCTACCACTACAGCACCTCCCAGTGAGTATTTAACTTTAAATTATTTAATTGGATTTTAATTATCTAAAATATGCGTTTTCTCATTTTCTTCCATTCTGCTTTACTCTACGCAATCTCCAATTAAAGGACCTCCAAGAAGTAAGTACTCAATTTATTTTATTATTATTTCTGTCACGAAGGTCACACCAAACTCAAAATATATTGGAAAATTATTTGAAAGGATGTAGTAAGACCGACAAGGTTTTTACATAGAAAAGTATTTCACTGACTTTCCTTTTTACTTCACGTAGCCAAGTTTTTTCCCCTCATAAGTGAAAGCAATTATAGCTAAACTGTAGTACTTATATGCATATGTAGATATGGTGGATATGGTGTCATTACTTAATTATCTCATTAATTAAAATCTACAGGAGCGAGGGAGGCTTCCTCAAGTCCAAGGGCAAGAAGGGAGAGCTCGACGAGCAGCTCCGCGAATACATCAACGAATGGCGCAAACAGAGGGCCAAGGAGGAGGAAGAGCTCAAGAGGCTGAAGGAGAAGCAGGTAAATAAATTCTGATCCTCAGCTTGAGCATGATCCAGATCCTGGACCTTTTTAATAGGCCAAGCGCAAGGAGATCCGCGCCGAGCAGGAGAAGAAGCTGGCTCAACAGAAGAAGGAAGAGGAGGAGAAACTCCGCAAAGAGGAGGCTGAGAAGAAGGCCAAAGAGGCCGAGGAGAAGCGCAAGAGGCTGGAGGAGGCCGAGAAGAAGCGCCAGGAAATGATGCAGGCTCAGAAGGAGAAGCAGCAGGCTGCCGGACAGGTACACCCCGATCCATTCCATCAATGTTGTGATTGCTGACTGACATTCAATTGTTTATGCACAGGGTGGCAAGAAGGCTGCCGGTGGCGGCGGTGGCGGTGGCGGCATGGCCAACGTCCAGGATGCCAGGCGTGAGATGGCCAAGACCAAGGAGCAGCTCGAGGAGGAGAAGAAGATCTCGCTCGCCATCAGGATCAAGCCCCTCGACCTCGACGCCATGGACTCCGATCAGCTCATGAACAAAGCCAAGGAGCTGTGGGACACCATTGTCAGGCTCGAGACCGAGAAGTACGACCTCGAGGAGCGCCAGAAGAGGCAGGACTACGATGTGAGTTCCTTAATTACATTATTATCACAGTGTAATGAGCATCTTTAATTAATTACCAGATGAAAGAGTTAAAAGAAAGGCAAAGGCAGCAACTTAAGCAAAAAGCTATAAAACTGGGCTTGCACCCAGAGTAAGTCTTAGATATAGAGATTAGATCTAGGTTTTAGTGATAGTATGCACGAATACATTATAGAATTTAGATGATTTTTAATGACATTTTAATAACTTTTTAATTAGCTCAAAGAGCTGAAGGAGAGGCAGAAGCAGCAGCTCAGGCAGAAGGCCATGAAGAAGGGTCTCGACCCTGAGTAAGATCTTAAAATAAATCATGCTTAAGTTTTCGAGTTGCTGAATACCAAGTAGATTACGTACATGTAATTAACAGTAATTAATGTGATGCTTCAATATCAATTAATTCCCGCCCTTCTCTAATATCTACTTAGCTCAAAGAGCTTAGAGAGAGACAGAAACAACAGTTGAGAAGCAAAGCCATTAAGCGCGGTCTTGACCCGGAGTAAGTAAAGAGTTCACATTTGGTTGGTTCAGCAATCACAACATTGATGACGAACATATGACAATAAGACAATTGGATACCAACCGATGGGACCTGGAATGACATTCTATACATCAGACCAACGACAATCAATGCAGATTCTAAAAGAGAGATTATAGCAACAATCTATGATTAGGTTAATCCTGATCATACTTAATCAGGGTTGGAATACCACCAAACAATGATGGCCTAAATGATTTGCTTTTCTCAAGTGTTGTCGCTGTCTCATACAAGACATCATTGGAATTATAATGGTTCTCCACAAACTAACCAACCTCCTATTCCATATGCCGTGTTGTTTTGATAAGCCTTCACCTTCAGTGACATTCAATTGCAATCCAAAAATGTTCATCCATCAATGTTAATATTACAGGGCCCTCACTGGCAAGTACCCTCCCAAGATCCGCATGTACTCCAAGTACGAGAGGAGGACCGACACCAGGACCTACGAGGACAGGCGAAAGCTCTACGAGGGCGTAAGTCTTTGAATGTCATTGACATTGTCAGCATTGGATTGCCAATCATTGGTTGCTTTGATTTCAGGGCTGGGAGGTTGTCCGTGCTGAGCACCTCCAGGCTCTGTGGAAGGAGAAGTACGACGAATGGCTGAAGAGGCCCAAGAGTAAGATATTCACTTGATCCACCAATCCATGATCAATGTCATTGACCAAATGTGATTGTTTTTCTTTAGCCAAGCTGCCCAAGTGGTTCGGCGAGAGGCCCGGCAAGAAGGCCGGCGATCCGGACTCTCCTGACGACGATGAGGAGGGTGGCGCCGCCGATGCCCCTGTTGAGGAGGAGTTCGAAGAAGAGGAAGAGGAAGAGGAGGAGGAGGAGGAAGAGGAGGAGGAAGAGGAGGAAGAGGAGGAGGAGGAGGAGTAAACTGTGAGTATTGCGCCAAATCAAGCACCCTCTCTCAAGGTGCCCTAAGCAAGCACCCTCTCTCTAGGTGCCCTAAGCCAGCACATTTTTTATTTTCAGGCTCCACCCCTCTACCAAGAACCTCATCTTGCTCACAGACCTTAAGCGCGATCCCGGCCTCCGACTCATGACTATTGGCTGAACAACTTGTGATATTAAAACAACCAACAACAACAACATTGATGCCAAAAACATATTCTAAACATATGTCATCCTCTGGAGCATCAGAAAAGCCTCCCAAAAAGGCTTGAAGTCATTGACCAACATGACCAAAAAAATGAAATGATTTAAAAGAGAATATAAAGCAAGAACTCGTTAACTCCTCTCCTGTCCGCCTTTGTAACAACCAGGGAAAAAGTCCAGCCCAAACTTTGTCATCTTCAAAATGCTTTTCCCAAAACGAATCGAAGGCGGATATCGCGACAGGAGTTGTCGGGTGCATTCAGAAAGAAAAAAAAATGAAAAGCAGGCTTGATTTCGCGAATTTTTTACTACTCTCAGTCGGTGTCGGAGTTCCCTTCGGACTATCGCTCTCGCGGTGGCTTTCTAATGTATATTGTTAAGAACTGAATATTTATCGCACTGCCGAATCCAGGTATAATATTCCCGATCCGAAGCAGGTTTCGAGGTAATCGAGCATAAAATTGCAGAAATATTAGAAAAATGGACTTTTTTCGTGAAACCTGCTCGGTCGTTGGGGTCGAGGCACCCTTTTGGCGACTACAACTACAAGAACGAAAGCAAGTAGCTCGCGCTCCGGCTCCTCGCCACTGTTAACCGAGGTCTTTCTTTGTGCTACAGTCAGTCACCGATTTCAGTAGAGTGTTGGAGAGGTTCAGATCAGTTGATTTGGTCGTCGTCAAAGCTAATGTTGTTGGCGTTTTGTGACTGTGGCTACGAGTTTATTGGTGGAGGATCATAAATAAAATTCTTGTTGTTGTTTTTTTTTACTGTGAAACTATAGAAAAACCTGAAAAACTCGTGAAAATGGACGACGCCGAGTTGATTTGGAAAGGTAAATAATTTAAAAATCCACTGAAGTATTTAGATACCATCATATTATTCTTTGTCTCAAATATTCAAGGTTATAAATATTTTTTGCATTTTCCAGTAAAAAATTGCGTCTCGAGAAAATCTAAATTACCTCCGCAATAAAAACGACCCGGTTGCAGTTTGCATTCTGCATATAAAAAAGGCACCTTGGTTTCTTATTTTTTTCAGAGTTTTGCACAAGACTTGATCAAGAAATGGTGACAGCAATTAATGGTGTTCCAAGATAATTATGGGAAAACCTGTCCAATCCAACAAGCCGCCATTTTTTCGCGAGTGCCCGATTTGCCATAGGGAGTTCGGGTCCAGCTCATTGCAGATTCATGTTGCTCGGTGCCTTGACAGGAGCCAGAAAAATCCTCTAGTGGTTGACCAAGTAAGATTTGATCAATGTCAATGACATTGTATTCAAAAGATCGATAAAGTTTTACTTCCTTCTGTCTATTTTTGGTTTTGGTTAATAATGTATACTTCTCGAACAGGATTGAACTTCAATATATTCCTACATTTATGGACATTTTGGTGATTGATTTGAGAAAGGCCATCAAAGTAAATATATCCAGTGTCAGACAGTTTCTAGAATGGCTTCACAATTTTTAAATACAATCTTTGTCCAGGTCGCCAATGACGCAAAGATGAAGGTGTCGCCCAAGAAGAAGGCCGTCCTCGTCGACACGAAGTCCACCACCGTGGCCGTGAACAACGACGAGTTGTCCAAGACCAAGTCCAAGTCGAAATCAAAAGCCACCACGATCAGGCCTAAGCCGCTCCACATCACCAGGTCGGACGAGGATGACGACGACGACGAGGTTGAGACCAGCCTCAGCGACGAGCTGAACCATTCTTGGCCTTCAAAAAGTATCAGCAGAACCGTTTTGCGATCGCGTAAACGAGAACGGTCCAAGAAAAGATTCGGGGGTGGGGGCGGCGGCAACGTCTCCAGCGGGGAGGAAGATTCGACGAGACCCAAGACTGCCACCCTGAAAAGGCCCCACATCCTGGACGAGACGCTCAAGGACAAGGTCGACATGACCCTGACCAAGAAGGAGTTCTTGGCGGCGGTCAAGTTGTGCAGCGACGTCGCCGTCCAGAGGGGCCTGCCGAACATGAGGCTGCGTGCGGCCGGAAGTAAAAACAATAGTGCCACCGGAAACGGAAGTAAACCGGTTCTGCGAACCTCGCCAGAGTCGACGACCTCGTCCTCGAGCTCGGGGGGCAGCCCTTACTTTTCCAAGTATTATCTCAGCCTCATCGGGAACAACGGGAAGAAGACCAAGACCAGCAGCAATCATCAGCTGACCAAACAGAAAAGTGAAGGCCATCACGGGGTTAATGGGGTCAACGGGGGTAAGGGTAGACACTTGAGCGAGGCCGCGATGGTGAGGCCGACCACGACCAAGCTCCGCCGGCCGACCCCGAGCCTCGACCTGCCCCACATCCACGTCAAATCTCAGGACTTGAACAAGCCTCAGCACGTGATCTCAAGTCGTCTTTCAAGACAGTTCAAAATCAAAGGCCGGAGCAAAAAGGCCAATAGTAGTGACGAGACGACCTCGCTGCATCGTGATCAAGTTCGTAGCCAGGGTGGAGTTGGCGGCGGGGGTAAGGCCAAGGCCGTCGCCGCCCCCAAGGACAAGGTCCCGGAGCCCTGCAAGAGCTGCGGCCGATCCGACTTTCCCGAACGGCTGCACACCCATGCTAACGAGAAGACGAACAAGAACAACCAGTCGTCGCCGACGAAGTCGAAGCCGTGGGTGTCGCCGACGAGGCATCAGAGGCCGAGGGCCTTGTCGCTGGACACGACCGTGATCGAGCCCTTGGCCTTGATCGAGGAGGCCTTGGCGAAAAGTGCTGCGGATCACGAGATCGCCCTGAATCAACGAAATCAGCGTCGAGATCAAATCCAGCAGAAACTGCGACAAAAAGCCATGTCGAAGGCCAGCGTAGTGAGGTAATGAAATTGTTTGCTTAGTCCCGAATTTATCGATTTCCGAGGCAAGCATGCATGTTTAATTCATACGTGGATCATGTCAAAAGTTTTGCATTTCCCCAAAAGTGTTGGCTATTAGCGGTTAAGTGCATTTCTAGATTGATCATGACATTTAAAACTTTAACTTTTGCAGCCTTCGAGTCGTGGACATCACGGACGAGACGGACGTGGAGATGTCGGCCACGAACGCCTCGGACGCCGAGGTCGACGAAGTCAGTGCCAAAATCATGGGGAACAAAGAACAGGTGAGCAGCAACTATTGATTGATTGATTGCCATTTAGGATACTTAGGAACCGAAAACAAAGGCCAAGCCAAGTTCAATTCACTTTTTACTTGGTTGGCCTTGAAGGCTTTTTTGTCAAATTCGATGGAGGTTTTTGTTTGAAGTCCCCTGGGAGCGCCATTGTGATTGCCCAATTTCACAAGTTTTTTGCAGATAAACATTTTTTAGGACGACCTAGGACTAGGAGGGATCTCATTTAATATTATTTTGTGCCCATGATCATTGTTTTTCACAAGTTTTTTAGGTCCAAGCCTTTCATTAGTGGGGTACATGATTTAGCATATCTTCTAGTTTTTTGCCTGCGGCTACACACAATCGCCGAAACTAAGTTTTATCAGGGCAACCGTCTTGCTCTATTTGACCCCTTTAATTAGCTCATGCATAGTGTTCCTTAACTAGTCTACGCTTTTATTCTAGATATAATCATCTAGGTAGTTACGTTGCCGAGCCTGTAAAATATTAAAGCTTTCTCTAACCAACCATGGGACCTTAAATTATATTCCATTCCCAAATGAGTAAGTGGCTTTCCAGCTTTCTTTGTCATTATTTACCTGAAGGTGGCAGACTTTCTTTAAAGTTCAATTTTCAGGCATTTTCATCATGCCATTTTTAAATTAACTAAATACATGAGGACATTCAACTTTGTCATGTGGAGGACAAAAATAAGTCAAAGTTACATTATCGGAGAATTGTTTAACTCAATTCTCTTTGTGAATAATTGATCACGCTTCTGGATACGACTTTTTTCTGTGAAAGCAAGGCAAACACTTCATATGAGGTGGTGGTACTTACTTTACTTGTAAAGGCACATACGTGTCATGTTA
>JAAUYL010089987.1_pt1 | contig 17360 bp, 15 predicted proteins | sample 7278011 | NCBI WGS metagenome assembly JAAUYL01 (sample SAMN14350225, study PRJNA611818) | marine sediment metagenome | isolation source: surface marine sediment (1.8m) | place: French Polynesia: Moorea | collected 2018-08
GTGTCGGTCCCGTTTAAATTCGACCTTCCATACATGGCAAGGGATCCTGAATTTGACCTCGATTACCACTTTCGAAATACGTCTTTGCCCAAACCGGGCGACTGGGAACAATTATTAGCACTGTATAATCGATTGATTCGCAATCCTCTCGATCTGAATCGACCTTTATGGGAACTTTATCTTGTCAACGGTCTGGACAATGTAGCGGGCGTCCCCAAAGGCTCCCTGGCCCTCATCCAAAAAATACATCATTCCATTATTGATCGACGCTCGGGAGTGGACCTATTTTCCGTGATTTTTGACCCGGAACCGGCTGCCCTAAATATCCCTGTTGAAATGGAATCCTGGAGAGTTGACAGAATCCCCAGTGATTTTGAGCTGTTGGCGAGGTCCTACTTTTCTTATATTTTTCAACCTTATAAAATAGCCGGACGTCTTGGCGACACTGCAAAATCATTTTTTCATGCGGGTGCTCAAATGGTTATGGATCAGGTCGGGCTTCCGCCTTTTTATTCTGCACCTCCAAAGGCACTATCTAACGGCAACGTCTGCCGAAATTGCGATATTTCGCTTAAGACCTTTTCACTCGATACGGTCAAAACCATAAAAAAGGCTATCCCGGAATCGACTGTCAATGACGTGGTTCTGGCGCTCTGCGCAGGGGCTATGCGACGATACCTGATGAAGCAAGGGAAACTGCCTCATAAGCCATTGGTCGCCACGGTGCCGATTTCCATTCACTCCGCTAAAAAAAAGGGCAACAACGACCAACAGCTGGCCATTGTCCCGGTTTCACTGTCAACGAACTTAACTGACCCCCTGGAGCGCTTTGACGCAATTTATAAGAGCGTCCGAGAATCCAGGGCATACAATAAGGCCATCGATGCGAATCGACTCATGGACTACAACCAATACCGTCCATTTGCCATGGCAGCGCTTGCATCGCGGTTTGCGGCTCAAAACAGTCCGGCAAGCCGTTTTGCATCTCATTCTAATTTAATGATCGCCAATGTTCCCGGACCACAGGTTCCCATTTACTTTGCAGGTGCCAAGGCGTTATTAACGATCGCATCGTCACCGATTTTGCAGGGAAACAGACCGGTTATCAATGTCCAAAGCTGCCTTGGGCAAATGACCTTTTGCACCACCTCTTGTCTTGACTCAATGCCGAATGCGAAAACTTACCCCGACTGTCTCGAGGAGGAGCTTGATGCGCTTCTAACGGCGGTTGCCCCTTGTAGGACTCGAAAATCGGTAGAGCCGATTGAAACCATTCACAAACCGGTTTCCAAGGTGCTCGTCAAACCTCCCTCAAAAACGCTTTTGATGCTTGAATTCGCCCGACCACCTTGGGAGCTGGGCGCGCACTACGTGGCGCAGCCTATCTTGTCGCTGGCTCCAAAAGGAGATGGTCATATGGTAATGGCTATTCCGGGTTTTCTGGCGAATGATCTAACCACCAAAGCCATGCGAATGTATCTGAATAGATGCGGCTACCAAACATCCGGCTGGCAGCAGGGAACGAATTATGGCTATTCCGAGAAAGTCGGTGCAAACTTAATCTGGCGGGTCTCCAGGCTATTTAAAAAACACGGAAAAATCAGCCTTGTGGGACAAAGCCTTGGAGGGGTCTATGCTTGCGAATTGGCTCGGATGTACCCGCATATGGTCCGATTTGTCATCACGCTCGGCAGCCCATATGCAGACATTGAGAATGCCAGCAATGTAATGTGGCTTTATCGGCGCATCAATGGAAAGGAGCATGCCAAAAAGTTTGACTATCAACTGCAGAGGTGTCGAATTCCACCGCCGGTGCCGACCACGTCCGTATTTTCAAAAACCGATGGGATCGTCAGCTGGCGAAGCTCGAATATTGATAAACACCATAATAGTCAATGCGAAAGCGTTGAGATATTGGGAAGTCACATCGGCATGTCATTTAATCCCCATTCGCTCTGGGTGGTAGCAAATCGCCTGGCCCAGGCGGAAGCGGACTGGCAACCGTTTGAACCCACTGGTCGTGAGAAATATTTTTATCGCAGCCATTCACGTGTTCAGCCCAGCCGCCAGCCCAAAAACAGCCGGCCTGATCAAAAAAAAAACTATAGAATTTGAAAGAAAAATAGGAATGGATTCTTATTTAAAAGAAAAAAATTGGACAAGATCAACAGGATAATTAGGATAATGCGTCCTTCGGTCGAAAGACCCCTCGCCGCAGGCGAAAAAAAAACGTGATAATCCTGTAGATCCTGTCTAAATATACATAATAAAAATCGAATCCATTCCACAATCCTTTCATCTATTTGAAGTTCACACGAGGTTTTGGCCCGCCATGGCGCGATATAACCGAATATTACGGTTTACTGTAGAAAGTGCCGATAATGTTTTAAGTTACAGATTCATGCAAGGTTATGTCTGGGCCAGGGATGTCAGGTGTAGGATACCTAATTTAGGAATTGCGAATTTAGGAATTTAGGGATTGATGGTATTCTGTCGATCTTATTTGTTAATATTTGAATTCCTCAATTCCTGAAACCTGAACACTGACACCTGAAACCATCCGTTTATGACACCATGTTGTCAGACAAAAAGGCCTAAGGCCCTGAAAAAAATCTTGACATTATAACGCAGTGCGTTATAATTGGTCCTTTGGGATTTCATGACAAGCTTGGCGAAAGCGGCCCAAGGCTTTGATCGGAGGAAGCTATGCATAAAATTAAGCGATATGCCAATCGCAAACTCTACGATACGAAAGATAAAAAATACATAAAGCTGGATCAGATTTCAGAGTTGATCAAGGCCGGCCATGAAATCTCCGTCGTGGACAACCAGACGGGTGATGACCTAACATCAGCGACGATTTCCCAAATCCTGGCCCGGGAAAAGAAAATAAAAAACGGCGATGTGGTGTCCGGTGTCTTGATCCAGTTGCTTCGCAAGGGGGGCGGGACCCTGGTGGACTATGGCAAAAAATACGTTTCACTATGGGAGAGTGGGCTGACCATGGCCGAGGATGAGATCGATAAATTGGTCAACCGGCTGGTCAAAGATAAAGAGCTTTCCCAATCCGAGGGCAGTAAGCTCAAGAAAGATCTTGCGGACCGCGCCGACGACTTAAAGAAATGGATCGGGGACAAAATTGATCAACGAATCAATCACACCCTTAACCTGATGAATCTGGCCACCAAGGATCAGGTGGCCGATCTCACAGCCAAAATCGACGCTCTGACCCAGAAAGTGGCAAAATTGGAACGCGTTCATGGCAAGAAGACCAGGACGCCAAATCCTAAAGCAAAGGAATTGAAAAAGAAAGGTCGATCAATCCAAAAAGATCAGAGCGTGCAAAAGGGGAGAAAAAGAAAAGCATGAACGCCCTGGAACCGGCTATACCGGCCTCAAGTATATCTTTGGCGAGCAATTTTCTGAAGGTGTTGACACCCATTAATGGCCGCAAGCCAAGCGTCACCGTCATGCGCCGTCGAACGATGGATCTTCTCAAACAGGCAAAATCAGGGGGAAACCTCGACCATACGGTACGCCAAATGGTGCTTTTGACCGGTCTGCAAAATTTTTTACCAGCCTCGTATGCCAAGTTCCAGGCCGTCGTGCTGGAAGGCATGATTTTTATGATGTCGGGATTGCCCCTGACAAGGTTGGCCGAAAAAATCGTCGATCAGCTTCGCCTTCCCCATTCCGCCCCTTTAGGCGAGAGGTTGTACACCCTGGTAAAGGATATGCCGACGTTGCAGAAGCTTGGCCAGATTATATGCCGCAGCCCCGGTCTCGACCCGGAATTCAAACAGGCTCTGATCGGCTTGGAAGATAACATAAAAACCCTTAGCTACGGCCGGCTGCAGCCGGTATTAGCCAAGGAAATAAAGTCGCTCGGATCTGATTACCGGGTCATTCCGGAGAAAAGGGTTCTGGCCGAGGCAAGTGTCTGCGCGGTGGTTCCGGCTAAAGTGCGTCTTAGCAAGGGGAGACGAACCTTCGAGGGTGTCCTTAAGATGGTCAAGCCCAAGGTCAAAAGGTACATGCCCGGAGAGCTGGCATTATTGGACCGCCTCGTCAGTTTTTTGGATAGACGCAAAAAAGACTGGGGACTGGGAGAATTCAGTTTCGAAGGAAATCTTTCTCAGGTCAGAAGGCTTCTCGAAAATGAGATGGACCTGGTTTCGGAACAACGAAACTTGGATGCAGCCCGAACCTATTATGGCTCGGATGCCACATTGGCCATACCTGAAATATTGCCCGTATCCTCGCCGGCCATGACCGCCATGTCCCGGATCGATGGCACCAAAATTACCGATGTAGAACATCTTACGCCAAGGCAGAAGCGGCGCTTGGCCGCAACCTTGGCCAAAATCTGCATTCTGCGGCCTATTCAGGATATGAGGAGCGAAAGTATCTTTCATGGTGATCCCCACGCCGGAAACTTGGCCTATATCTTCGAAGGCAATCGGCCCAGGATCATATTTTACGACTGGGGTATGCTCGGCCGTTTGCAGAGACTGGAACGATTCGCCATGGCGCTCTTGATCTTGGGACTTATCATGGGCAACGCCAAAGCTGTTTTTTTCGCGGCGGACATGATTACCAAAGGCCAGATTTCGTCGAGCAAAGCCATGATTGTCAATATCAAGGCGATCATCGATGAGGCCATAACCAGCCTCAAGAGACCGGATATGGGAGTCCTTTCAATCATTGAGTTTCTGTTTGAGAAATTCACCTACCAGGGGGTCATTTTCTCCACCGACTTGTTGATGTATGAGAAGGCCTTGGTAACGCTTAAAGGGGTTTTGGCCGACATCGACCCCACCTTCAATCGGGATGATTATATGACCTGGGCCGCCATTACCACCTTTCTGGATGATGTCATTCGGTTGCGCCTTCTGAAGCTGGTCATGACGGAAATCTGGACCCTGTACCGTCACAGTTTGTCCCTATTACTGGATATTCAAAAAATTTTTTTTTGGTTATTTAAGGACGTTGCCGTCTTAAGGAAAAAGCTGCCGCGTGGTTTTTCAATAGAGGAATAAAAGCTGAATGAATTATTAATAATAACGTTACGCCGGAACGCTGAACCTGAAACCAATCAGTCTACATTTCTAGCTTCCCCGTTCGCGCTGCCGTCCACAGCCAGTTTCCCGGCGGATCAATATTGGCGATCGGATCCACCACCGCGTGAATTACCGCCGGTTTGCCGGAGGCCTGGGCCCGTTCCAAGGCCGGCTTGATTTGTGATCCAATTTCGACGTATTCACCATGACATCCCATGGCAATTGCCACCTGATCGTATCGGACCGGGGCATGCTCGTGTCCGAACCAATCCGCTTCGCGACCAAACATGCGGCGCTGGGCCGTTTTCTCCATCCCGTAGGCACCGTCGACTGCCACAATGATAATAACAGCCAAATCATTGCGCACGGCAGTTTCGAGTTCCTGAATGTTGAAACCGAAGGCACTGTCTCCCGTGACACAGTAGACCGGGGTGCTCGGTCGGGCAAGTTTGGCGCCAATGGCATAGGGCAATCCGGTGCCCAGGTGACCGTAATTCATGGAATAGATCACTGTACGCATGGCTCTTGGCAGATGATAGTGGATGTTCCAGAGGGTCGTGTTGCCGCCATCCATGACAAAAACGGCATCCTCCGGAAAGACCTCATTGCAAACCTTGAGGATTTGACCGGTCAGCATCGGTGTACGGTCCATGTCGGCAACGGCTTCATCGAGTTCCTGCTGCCATTGGTTTTGGACCGTCCGAAATTCGGCGATTTTTGGATGCGGTTCACGTTTGGCCGTTAAGTCTTTTACGGCGTCGATCAATCGGGCCAAAATCACTTCGGCATCGCCTACCAACCCGACGTCAACCGGTCGATTAAGACCGATGTGAGTCGGTTCGGTATCGATTTGGATGAGCTGCTGGGTTTCAGGCTCCCCCCACATCGGGGGCTTGCCCCACATGTTTAGCTCACCGAGTCGGGTTCCGACGGCCAGCACCACTTCGGCCTGGCTATTGGCCATTATCCTGGATAAGCAGGTCGGATGAAAACACAATTCGTGTTCATCGGAAATGATGCCTCTGGCACGAACGGTGCTGGTTACGGCGGCTCCCAGGTACTCGGCCAACGCCCGAACTTCCTGGCCGGCTCCGGCGCGCTCGGCCCCGTTGCCACAGTGAATATTGACCAGGTCAGCATCCGCCAGCAGTTTTGCCGCACGCTGAACAGCATTTGGATCGTATCCGGCCGAGTCAAGAACCCGGCATTTTTCCTGCGGCCAAATTGGGGCGCCGGCGGGATCGCTCTTTTCGTTGAGGATATTCTCCGGTATCAGAAGTTGGACCGGACCGGGCCGCCCGGACAATGCAACGCGGAAGGCATGACGAACCATATCGGGGATACGGTTCCAGTGGTCCACTTTTCCGTTCCATTTGACGGCCGGTTTGAAAATATCCAGATGCCGGCTGACCTGCATTCCGCCCTGGTGTACGTATGAATCCGATATATCACTGCGACGGGTCGTAGTAACGGCAATTACCGGACTGCCTTCGGCCTCGGCACACATCAGACCGGCCAGCAGATTGGCGGCTCCCGGACCGGCACAGGCCAACACCACACCGGGTTCACCGGTAATCCGCGTATAGGCATCGCAGGCGTGGGCCGCAGCGGCCTCATGCCGCGGGACGATTAACCGTATGCCCAGGTCCGGGCCGAGTCGTTCGAGCGCTTCGATCACCATCATATAGGTGCCGTCTGTAATCCCATGGATAAACTTCACGCCCTCGGCATGCAGACACCGCACCAGCAACTCGCCTCCGGTTATATCAGTCATATATCCTCCTTGGTCAATTTTAGCAGATTCGACGAATCGTAAATTTGTTATTTAGCTGCATATTTCGGGCGTTGATCAGGTGTCAGGTGTCAGGTGTCAGGAAACTGAATCGATGCGCTCTGTCATTTGAAATTTGAAAAATCGATCATTGGAACACGAGCAGGAAAAGAATCAGATTAATTCGTATGCGTTCGCCCTGCGCTCTCAATTGTTTTTCACACATTTCGGTTGAAGCTTCAGTTTATTTGCATAATAGACGGGTCTTCCGCCAGGATAAACTTTTCAAGCCAACGGCAGAGCTGAAACCTGAAACCTGAAACCTGAAACCTGAAACCAACTGTTTATCACAGTTCCATCAACTGTCCGCCGGTCACATTAATTGCCTGGCCGGTCGTGTAAGAAGATTGATCGGAAGCCAGAAAGCCCACCAGGTTGGCCACCTCCTGGGGAGAGCCGAGGCGGCCGGTCGGAATGGTTTGAATCATTTCCGCTTCTCGCTCTTCTACCGTGGAATCCAAAATCTGTGCCTCCAGATTGAAACGCCAGGTCGTAAAATCGGTGCTGATCACACCCGGACAAACGGCATTGACCCGGATACCGCTGCCGGCCAGTTCGCGCGCCATGACTTTGGTCAGCATGACGACACCGGCCTTGGCAACTGCATAGGCACCATTAAACAGCGGCGGGGCTTTGGCTGCGCGTGAGGCGATATTGATGATACTGCCGCCGGTTTTCAGCATTAAAGGGACGACTGCCTTCGACACCCGATAAACCCCGTTTAGATTCACATCCAACGTTTTTAGCCAGGCGTTTTCGTCGTAGGTATGAATGGCGTTGGGAACCCCAAAAACAGTACCGGCGTTGTTGCATAGAATCTGCACACCGCCAAATCGCGCCGTCACATCGTCCGTCATCTGCGTGATGGATCGATTTCTGGTGACGTCCAATCCGACGAAGGCCGCCTGAACATCGTATAGACGGGACAATCCCTCTGCCAGAGCCACCATCTGTTCATATTCAACGGGAGCTGTGGGCCGATCATGTTGATCATTCTCCACCAAATCGGTAATCACGACATTGGCGCCGCACTCCGCCAGTTTGTGTGCAATCGCAAAGCCGATCCCGTTTTTTCTGCCGGCACCGGAAACGAGGGCTGTTTTGCCTTTCAATTCTGGGTACATCGATGACCTCCCTATAAAATTTGAATTTCTATTGAGGAGCGGATCAGTTGTCAATAAATATTTGGCCGACCTTTTTCTAACTTGACTGATGGCTGATAATTTAATAGCCTAGTTTGCTGTTATACATTTGAAAGAACTTTGAGCGGTAGACTCTTTAGAAGGAGTCTATCTGCGAGATGATCCTGCTGGGAGCAAGATCATTGGAGATGGTTAATGAAGCTTTCGACAAAAACCAGATATGGGACCCGCATGATACTGGATATGGCGGAACACTACGGTAACGGCGCCATTCAGCTGGGAGAGATCGCCAACCGGCAAGATATTTCCCTGAAGTATCTGGAGCAGATTATCAGACCGCTAAAGAAAGCTGATTATATCAAAAGCTTTCGGGGAGCCAAAGGCGGCCATATGCTGGCTAAAGCACCTGGAGAGATTACCGTCGGCGAAATCGTGGCCATCCTCGAAGGCGGGGACACACTCATCCGATGTGACAAGGATCCGGAGGATTGCGAGCGCGTCGACTCGTGTTTGACGCGCTACCTGTGGGTGGAAGCTGCCTCTGCTATGTTTCAGCGATTGTCTGCGATAACATTTGCCGACCTACTCAAATTAAAGGACGATGTCTGCAAAAACAAATTAATCGATTATCTGACCGCTGAACAAGATTCCAGTGCAATTGACAAACAATGATCGTTTTCCAAAATTTTTTTTAATTTTAGCATATCATGTTTCATTTGCCGTAAGATTTTCCGCCTTAACAGCAGTGCCCCGAACCTGAAAAATTTGAAATCAATATCGGCTTTGGTGGTAAATTTTGTTGCGCCATCCTTAGCTTCAAAATAATAACTGCTTTCGCCGGTAACCTGACCGGAATAAATCCGGAAAGCGCAGATTCGGTCAGGGACATAATCGGTTAAAACTACCTCAGTTTCAATACGTTGGCCCAAAAACCGATTAACGCAGCGATAAGTTGAACCGATTTCAAAGCGACCCTCTGAAGTAACCTCCAATACCAGTATATCCGTCTGCCAATCGGGATTGTTGCTGATATCAGTCACAAAATCAAATACCCGCTTTACCGGCTGATCGATGACAACACTGTTTTCAAATTTCATGGCATGTTAGTCCTCTTACGGTATTAACGTCTCCAGCTACAACTTTACCAACGTAATCCCCGCTTCCCAAATTTCAAGGAGATTGCTGTCGGCTGCGCTGATCGATACTCCGAATTTAGCGCTACCAGGCGGCATGGACGACCTTGAATTTCGTTCTGGAGTTTTACGGACACTTCTGGTAAAACCCGTCTTTACTTTTAATTGAACCGTAACCTGAAAACATCACAGATATCGGGATGCGATCTCATTTCACGGAGTGTCAGGATGACCCATGTAAACCGTTTATCGATTAAATCATGGTACCGGCCGGCAATTTTCTTAATGTTGATTACCATCGGTGCCGATGCAGGCGCGTTGGAATTACCGGGATTTGGAACAATCAATCTGCCGAGCTTTAAATACGGCAAATTGAAACGGGATCGGGATGTAAACCGTACTTTCCAAACTTACAAAGTGCTGCCCGGTCACAAATATTATACTACCGGCATAGGCAACATTCCCTATGCTATCATTGGGATCAACGACAATTACAAATTGCGTCCGGGAAACTGGCGGGAAGTTCAAATGACCACTCCGCTTTTAAGAGGCTGGGTTTCGCGAATGGATAATATCTATGGTTACCCGCCATACGGTTCCCGAATTCTGGATGACGATGGAAAGCAAATCGGCGTTTGGTTCTCGAGCAAGCAATGGACGACGGTGATTATTGAAGAAAACCAAGAGATAGCGATTCTGGCGCCCGAACCGCCAGGGTTTTCCGGTGGCAACTAAAACCGATAGCGACCCACGCTACCGCTCTCTGCTGCAGAAAGCGGTACGGCGGGGTCATGTGGGACTCGTCTATACGATCAGCGCATTTATTGAAAGTCTGGGCTCAAAACAGAAGGATTGGTATCGAACCCGGACCGTCATCACCACTTTTGAGGAATGCTGGCCTCTGGGCGGAGAATTAAACTTCAACCGCAAGTTTCACAGTAAGGTTGCCGCCCTGATCAATGTCACCCGGGCAAAAAAAAAAAGAGACGCCGTTGGACTTGCTCATCTGGCATTTGCCCTGAGTAAGGGCGATTCGACGGTGTACAGCGGCACACCGGCCGACAGAGACATCAAAATAATTGCCAATGCGATCCGGCGTCCTGATGATTTTTGGCAATGGGTAACAACTCGGATCAACACCCGTCAGGACACCGGCCTGATCGAAAACGCGCTGCGTTTCCGGCACGAAGGGTCGCCCTGTGAACAGGCCGCAATACAGGCTGCAGCCTATCTGATGTTATCCGGCAAGGTACCGTCTGACCCGGAGTCCCAGGCGGCAGAAGAAAATTTCCCGTACTGGGTCGTGTTTGACAAAACCACTCGGGAGGGCAATCTGGTCTTGCGTGATGTGGCGCGGACACTCCACATTCAATTACCCCAGTTGGAATGGGTCTGTCACTACTTTGATGGCTCTAAAACAAATGGCGATGTTTACTCCAGCTGGTGGAATCGGCTCTGCGACTGGCATTTTCAAAAGGTGGGATTAAGACCCGAAGAAGCCCATCTGCTTTGGGAACCGGCCAGGGAACAGGTCCTGAGTACGCTGGCAGCAGATGCCCGCCGAATTCAAAATGAAATGTACCGCTGGAAATTGTCCAATCTCAAACGAATTGAATCCCTCAAACGCCAGGTCGAGTTATTCATCGAACACTACGAAGAGGTCCAGCGAGGACAAAAAAAGCTGTTCGAATAACCATATCCTTGACAATATTCAATCTGAATGCCAGTGTTGAGCCATGAAGATACCCGGATTGCTTTTACAGGAATTACCGCGCTTACACATGCCCGTGCTCATTGCAGGATTCGATGGTTGGGGTAACGCATTAAATATTTCCAACGGAATGTTAGCTTTTCTCATTCGGCAGTTCCAGGCCGAGAAATTCGCATCCCTGGATTCAGACACCTTCTATCGTTACGATGAACAGCGGCCGGTGGTGGATATCACAGACGGCAATCTGAATAGTCTGAAACCACCCGGTGGTTCATTTTTTGCGGTCGAAACCGACGCCGGGCAAAACGACCTGGTCCTGCTGAAGGCGAATGAACCCAATCTGCAATGGTACAAATTTACGGATCTGATCATGTCGATCTCCCGGGAGTTACATGTGAACATCATTATCAGCCTGGGAAGTATGTATGATAACGTGCTGCACACCGACAGGATCGTTTCGGGAATTGCCTCGACATCCGCAAGACAGGCCCAATGGAAGAAAATGGGTATTAATCCAATATCTTATCAGGGGCCAAGCGCTATCCACTCCATTATTCATGCAGAGGGCATCGAAAAGGGAATCGAATGCATGAGCCTGTGGTCCCACTGCCCCTACTACCTTCAGGGCACCACCCACTTCGGAATGCTGTCTTATCTGAGCGAGCTGATTTCCGATATCCTCAACATCAAAATTGACAATATGGAATTGCAGGCGGGATGGCGGAAGCTTGAAAAGCAGATTGAAGCATTGATTGAGGATAACAGCGAGATTCAGGCATTGATCGATAATTTGCGCAAAGAAAAATTGAAAGGATCTGTCGCCGATTTGAAAGGTGCGGTTAAAAGCGACGAAAAAGTTATTAACTTACAGGATTTTTTGGATCCAAAATGATACTCAAGTTCTAGCGTCTTCGGCCCAATCCGCCGCTGCGTCCCCGACTGAATCCACCCCGCCTGTGATGACCTCCGCGTCCCGAACCGTTGCGTGAATAGCCGTGTTTTCGCCCCGTGCTGTACTTCAGCCGACGTTGATAGGTATGACCTTTATGGCGGTAGCCGGTTTTGCCGCGATATTTACGGTCGCCATATTTCTTACGATGGCCATAGTTTTTTTTGACACGGTGATGGCGCTTATGGGCAGTCGAGTATTTTCGATGATAGTGCTTCCGGTACCGGTAACGCTTATGGGTGCTGTGTCGATAGTTATCCCGGTAATACCGGCGATCGTATGTCGTATAACGGCTGCCCCCGTAATAGTCCCGATGCCAGTATCTGCCACTGTTGTAGATGATACCGCTGCTGTATCGGGATTCCTCCCGGTAATAATCGGCCTCTCGCAACGCATCCTCCGCGATGCGCTCGGCTTCCGCCAATCTCCGCTCCAATTCGGCTTCGCGCAACCTGAGCTCTAACTCCCGTCGCGCGTTTTCCAGTCGGGCAAGCTCAATACGCTCTTGCCGTTCAGCCTCCATTCGCGCACGGTCGGCAGCTTCGTCATAAGGCTCCTCTTTGGTTTTCATCAGAACCGTTGATCCGTCCGGCGGCGAATGATTGCTGAAATGCTTTACCCCATTTTCATCTGTCCATTCGTAAATGTCGGCCCGGGCAACCGTCACAGCACTGCAGATGATCAGAGCGATTACGATTTTGAATCGACCGTTCATGGGACACCTCTTGAGGATCTGATGAGACTGACCTGATCGGTTATGAATTTTGGTAGCATGGTTCACCTCTGAATGGCAAGTGCATTCTCTGCAACTTGAAATCGTGGGGTTCAGTTACTACAGTAATCACATTATCGCCGCTGTAAAATCATTCACGCCGGCTGCGCTTTGCGGACTTCCTTCAGTTGTCAAAGCGTAAGGGCGCGTCCGGTAAACGTAATTAACCGGGTGGGTTGATCCGATGAGATTCGCAACAGGAAATGGAAAATGAAAATCAAAGTCGAGGGTGAAAAAATCATTAAAGCCGTCAAAAAGCTGGATGGAATTGAGATCGTTCTGGAAAATCTGGAAGATGCCAAAGAGGCGATCAATCTTATTCTGCATCGTACCGGACTGTTTGAAAGACACAAAGACGCTGAGCTCGGGGATGTAAAGGTGACGTCATTTCAACGATATGAAACAACGGCCGTGGACTACAAAATGATTTTTCTGCTGGAATTTTTATTCGATGCAGATATCGCCCTGGACGACAAGGTCACCGTAATAAAAGAATTGCAGGAATTTTTCAACAAAGTTTGACGGTCTCGTGTAATATCAAAATCCCTAACATTCGATTTTTTAACCTATTGGGTTGACTCAAATGGCAAAAAACAAATATGACTTCGATGTCAGGCGTTTTGTATCGTCCAGGGATAAAAATCAGTATCTTCTGGTTAGCCGTGGTGAAGCGGCCGTCATCGATGTATCGGATTCGTTGGGAGAAATCACGCGTACCGTCGACGACATGGCCGTCAGCCTGAAATATCTGCTGATAACCCATGCCCATCAATCTCACCTTCAGGCACTGCCTGAATTAAAACGCATTTATGATGCCTCTTTCTGTCTTCACGAATACGAATTTGAATTGCTTCGATCGATGGAAAGCAGTCTGGAACCGGATCAGGTTTTGAATGATGAGGATAAATTACGGCTCGGTGACATTGAAATAGAAGTGCTGCTGACCGCCGGTCACACCAAGGGGTCCTGCTGTTATTACATCCCCGGGGCTGATGCACTCTTCAGCGGCAGCACCTTCTTGAAGCGTGGCTATGGAAAAATATGGGGACCTAAAAGCATGTCTCTGATGTTGTTCAGCCTCAAGCGGCTGAGTTACAATATTCCGGCCAACACCACGATCTATACCGGCAGCGGCGATCTGACCCGGATGGGCGACGAAGGGTGGATTCAATGTCTGAGGTCTGTCTGAGGTGGAAGGAAGGTTTCAGGTTTCGGGTTTCAGATATCAGAAGACAGAGGTCAGATGACAGACGACAGAATTTAAAAAGAAAGAAGGTGAAGAGGGCGAGAAGGTGAAAAAATAATCAAATGTTAAATTTCCCGTAGATGCTGTGAATAATTGAATCTTCTCCGACATTCATGATTACAGGCTGACACCTGAAACCCGAAACCTGAAACCTCCCTTCGCCTGAAACCTCACGTATCAACTGCCTTTGCGATCAGCTCCCAGGCTTCTTCGGCAGTTTCAACATAGGTAAACAGATCAAGATCCTCGGCGCTGATGGTCCCCTCCTCCACCAGCGCATCAAAATTTACGATTCGATCCCAGAAATCTTTGCCGAACAGCAAAACCGGCATCGGCTGCACTTTGTGGGTCTGAATCAGCGTCAACGTTTCAAACAGCTCATCGAGAGTCCCGAAGCCGCCCGGAAACACCACAAGGCTTTTAGCCCGCATCAATAAATGCATTTTTCGAACCGCAAAATAGTGAAATCGAAAGTTCAGGTCCGGGGTAATATAGGGGTTGGGACGTTGTTCGTGAGGCAGAACGATGTTCATTCCGATGCTGGGCATACCGGCTTCGTGGGCACCGCGATTGGCGGCCTCCATTATTCCGGGACCGCCGCCGGTGATCACGACCAGTTTGTCTTTGCTGGTATTACTGGAAATTAAATTCCCCAAATTGCGCGCCTCATCATAGTATCGGCTATTCTCGAGAGCCCGACGGGCAATATCGACTCTGCGGGCAAGATCCGGGTTCTGCTTGTCCTTACGATGCTCCGCCTGGGCGGATACCAGAGCGGCCTCTGCGGTTTCCGGATCCGGTATTCTTGCGCTTCCAAATATCACGACGGTTGACTCAATGTGCTGTTCTATCAGGATCAATTCCGGCTTCAACAGCTCAAGTTGAAGCCGAACCGGCCGCAATTCATCTAACAGAAGAAAGTCCGGATCCTGAAATGCCAGCTGGTATGATGCAGATCTGCACTGTGGTGAATCATCGCGCTGCCGTGCCGACAATGCGGCTTCCTGCGCGGATGAAAAAAGACTTTTTTTACGAAGACGATCTGACATAAAGAGTCCTCCTTCCCGAAAAATCGCATCAGCTTCGACGCAATCCAATTAAAAAGATATCGCCTGATTTTGTTGGAAAAGGGTCTATCAAAAACGGATCTTATTGTAAGATTAGAGGTAATTTACAGGCGTGGTTTTACTATAACATGCCAAAACATAAAACAACATAGCGGTTGTCACCTTCGGTGTGTTCTAGGCCAATATGTCCAGGGTGGTGCCCAACAGTTGATCGTGGGCCCGCAGGACTTTCATATTGGCCTCATAGGCGTGCTGGGTAAGCATCATTTGCGGGAACTCTTCGGCCAGATCCACATTGGAGGTCTCTTTTTCAATAATTTGGTCACCCTCGAGTTCTTGATAACGGTGACCGGGAGTGTTATCTTTCCTCACCGTCGCCTGGACATCACCGTTTTTGCCCTCTTTGAGGTTGACCCGGCTCTTTTTGAAATTTTCAGTATTGATGTTGGCAACGTTATTGGATGCAACATCCATCTGGGTTTTATAGGCTTGCAATGCCGAAATGGTGCTGTTGACCGCCGATATCATGGGATGCTGATCCTCAATAAAAAATGAAATCCCGCCAGAAAAATTAATATCGATTGGCGGGATTCGATAAAATGAAGTTAGTATTCTATATGTCAAGCTTCGCACGGAAGCCGGCCGGACGGCTATAAAATTCGGGGCTCAGGGCGAAGCGGTTTTCAAACTTAAAACTTCCCACGATGCCGTTATTCTCGTGCGGCGCGATTCCTCATTCATTTAGATGTGAGAGCCCGAGAGAAGATGCACGCACATTAGAGAAGTTTTCAGTTTCTATCCTGAGATAGTATTTTGAAATTTTAGCAACTTATGTGCCATATCCGGTATTAAAGTGAAAACCACTAAATTTCAGATAGTTAACTATTCGTCTATAATCACTGATTCCTTTAATTTGACGATTATCGTCACTTTTTTTGCCATATAACGTCAGTCTCTCGACATGGCCCCTGAAAGGTAACAGACCATGAATTTCAAATTTGCCACAGCCGGACAAATCATATTTGGCAGCGGAACTATCGAAAATATTGGAAATATCGCGGAAGGAATGGGTCGCCGGGTGTTTTTGATTACCGGCAAGGATAGGAACCGGGCTGCCCCGGTGTCAGATCGATTGAAAAAAAAAGGAATACCGTTTTTTAGTTTCAGCATCGAGGGTGAGCCTACCACGGATACGGCACTGGTCGCCGTGGCCGAGGCCCGGCAGGCAGCGTGTGACGTCGTGATCGGTATCGGAGGCGGAAGCGTTCTGGATGCCGGTAAAGTGGTGGCGGCCCTGTTAACAAACCGGGGAGACCTGATGGATTATCTGGAAGTTATTGGAAAAGGGCAGCCACTTCAGTCCAAACCGGCCGCCTACATCGCCATACCGACCACCGCCGGTACCGGCGCCGAAGTGACAAGCAATGCTGTCCTCGATTCGCCCCATCACCGGGTAAAAGTCAGTATGCGCAGCCATTTGATGCTGCCCGATTTAGCCCTGATAGATCCCGGGCTAACCCTTAGCATGTCCCCCGAGTTAACCGCTATCACCGGCCTGGATGCGTTCACTCAACTACTGGAGGCCTTTGTATCCGGGCAGGCCAACCCGATTACAGACGCCATCTGCCGCGAGGGCCTAAAGCGTGCAGCCGGATCTCTGAAAAAGGCATACGTTAACGGCCGGGATTCCAGCGCCCGTCGGGATATGTGTCTGGCAAGCGTCTTCGGCGGTCTGGCCCTGGCCAATGCGAAATTAGGCGCGGTTCATGGTTTTGCCGGTCCCCTCGGCGGAATGTTCGATGCCCCGCATGGTGCGCTATGTGCCGCTCTGCTGCCGTATGTCATGGAGATCAATCATGAAGCCTTAAAAGAGCGGGCGCAGGACTCAGTCGCACTCAAGCGCTACGACGAAATCGCCTGCATTATAACCGGCAGACCCCACGCCAAGGCAACCGAGGCAATCGAATGGATACAAGAATTGTGTCTACAACTGAAAGCGCCGCGCCTGGCCCACTATGGCATCGCAGAGGCCGATTTTCCAGATATTATTGCAAAATCCCAAAATTCCAGCAGCATGAAAGGCAACCCGATCGTGCTGACCGAAGCAGAACTGAGGTCGGTCTTGGATATGGCGCTATAGCAGGACAGAATGCAGACCCTCGTTTTAAACTTCGTATAGCTTAAATTGCAGCTTCTATTACCCCAATTGAGTTAAAAACCAATTGGTTGTTATTAGTTATTCGTTATTGGTTGATAGTTTAAAAGGAATAAAATCTGTTTTTATAATTCACTGGTGGCAGAATAATAAGATCAGGGTTTCAGCCAATCCTAATAACGATTAACAAATAACATATAACTCCTAAAGGAGAGCGCTTTTCGCTAATATAGGATCAAACCCAGCCGCCGTGACCGAAATCATCGGAAGGACTCGTTGATCCTGGATCCTGGA
>JAAUYL010026930.1_pt1 | contig 17340 bp, 10 predicted proteins | sample 7278011 | NCBI WGS metagenome assembly JAAUYL01 (sample SAMN14350225, study PRJNA611818) | marine sediment metagenome | isolation source: surface marine sediment (1.8m) | place: French Polynesia: Moorea | collected 2018-08
ACAGGAATCGAAATCGAAAGGTTGGTTTTTAATTTACGCGTTTGCGACTTTGCATTTGCTATCTACCCTTCGCAGAATTAATGCAAACCTCAGCTAATTTAATTATTTCATTAAAGCTTCTCATTGGCTCCTTCTCGTCAGTGGAATTTCCCAAAAATGACATTAATTGCAACGCATTAATTATTAATTCTAACGAGTTAATAGAATTTCAGTGATGTCTAATTAAAACTGAAATTCCGGTTTCGTCCTCTCTTAACAATATTTTTATGTGTGTACCTTTCATCAGGACCAGAGAACATTATCCAAATTAATTACTGCCTTGGCTTTACCCCCTTCAATAAGTAGTCGCATTGTTATTAATCAATGAAATATAGAGAGGTCTCAGCTTAGACCAAATTAATCGATGCTAATGGACAAGAATAGCCGGATATTATAAGGTACTGGTTCTTAGCAAATATTTTCCGGGAGAGGAATAAACGACAAATCGTAGAAACACTAGTATAGAGAGGTGATCTATACACAAATTGCCACAAAATATGATTGTGGTCAGGAATTAATTGCTGCCTGCTAAAAGGGGTCTGAGACACGCCAAAAGCTCGTTCTAAGTAAAACATTCATAATTAGCTTAAATAGTTTGGTGTGTTGCCTTCTCTTTGCTTTTGGATACCTACAGGTTTTGGCCTGCATGAAATATGCAAACTCTAATTGCTCGGCGAGACAAAGTGGGTGTTGTTGGCGTTTTTTGACACTTTTTTGGCTCTTTTTTGCCAGGAATGACGGATGGCTTAATATCCGAGATCGCAAAATACCTACAGGATGGGACCAGACGAGCATTTTCGTCCCCGTAATTAATTTACTTAATTATGCATGTGCCACTCAAATTAAGGTTAATTGTCATAAAAAAGGCCTAGCTTACTTTTACTAAATTAAATGGGATAGATACTCTTCTACAGTCTTCAAAAAGAAATGAATACTTGCTTGCCTTCTTTTTCACCCAAATTAACTTGATTACTTTCATTGCACGATTTCTGGGAATTTCCATTATGTTTTGGACAGGAAAGTCTGTCCTCTCTTCGTATGATACTGGGTCATTTTTTCACCATTACAATCAATTAATGGCCTGCATGTTATTATGACACCTCAGTAATTTGAGAAAAATTTCTGTCTTAATATGCAATAGCATATGCCAGTGCTACGTACTAATGTTCTTGGGAATGAAATTAGGCTGGGAGAATAGCACAATTACAGGTTCAATATAAGCCAGGGAATCAAGGATAGTTTGAAAGTCGTTGTAGGAGGAGAGAAGTTTGGAGGTAAGGAAATGCTTATGCTTAATGGACAATAGGACCAAGAATTTCTAAGGATATTATTATTAGCTAGAGACTGCATTAGTGTTAGTTTTAGCGTTATTAGCCTTAATGCGTTTCCAATAACAGCTTACTCGCTTTAAAACCTAAAAGTATCGCACCTAAAGCAAACCTATAGAAGTAATGCTAATACACGGCTGAGCACAAATTATACCCAATCAATCACAAGATTTTCATTTTTTTCTGACGATTTTCGTTATTACAGAGGACGACCAAATTCAAAATTAAGACATTTTGTCGTCAAAAAAGAAAGCCTTCGCGTTAAGGACAAAATTGCGTGAAAGCGGATATGTGGAAAATAACTGGAATATATGCTTTAATTTGCTACTACAATAACGCAACCGAATGTGTAATTTTCCTGTCGAAGACTAATATTCGCATTTTGTGACATCGTTCTGACAGCTAAAATCCACACTATTTTACATGCTTTTAATAACCAAGAGCTTGTAATACGAGGCTACAATAGTACCGAGCAGGAAAAGTGTTAATAGGCAATGCAATTATTGTACCAAAATAGAAATATCTAAGTTTTTACTTAGCTATTGCGGTATAAACGCTAAGTCTGGGGATTATTTTACAATAGGTTTCGGGGTCAATCCACTTCAATAATAATTAGTTTTGCTTTTGGCCAGCCAGAAAATGTACTAATATTTAATAAATGTAATGCACCAATTTTTCCGATTGGGACTTATTTTCGTCTGGAATGTTGATTTAGACGAATTTGATTTGTTCCCAATTATTTTCCCTGCGATAGATAGGTATTATAAATTACTAGGCTTTCTCTGATAGACTAATTTTTCTTTGTGTGAAAAAAGTCTTGAAATCACAAGAATTTGATAATTTCAACTTGGACTTTTCCTTCTATCCTATTTTTTTTGAAACGTTTAAAGATAAAGCATGATTTCTGCACAGTCATTTCTGTTTTGAATGCTGAGGAATCCATTTAATGACCGAGTTTTAATATGGCACACCACATTTCTGACTCTGGAGAAAAAAAATGGGAGAAATTGAAAAATTAGAGACTAGTTGAAAATGGCTTTTTCATGTCTGTTTGCTCATTGGGCTTCATCTGCTCAGAGAAATTGTTTACACTAGAGCCAAAGTTGTCTATTCAAAAGGAATGTGATGACCGAGATCCTGATGGAAGCAGAAATCCGAAATAGTCACAAATCCACAACTAATAAATAATCTGGAGGGCAGTAACGGGGCTTGAATGGTAAAGATTGTACCTTTTCAAAATCCTGAATTTCTGACTTGAAAAAGTGCCTTAAAAAGTAAAAGAATAATATTAAAAATTGTGCAACTCATCCAATTTAGTCAGTGGAAGATAGATAGAGTGAGGGCAAGAACAGAAAAACTCGTCACATCATCGTCGAGGAAAAATTTCACGTCTGATCAAATAAAAGAAAGGAAGAGGAGGAGGTTGAGTTGTGCACAAAATCCAAAGTGATTAAAAATCCAAATTATTGAGAAATAAGTGTAAGAAAACAAAATATTTATGTTTCTTGGCAGTAAGAGTCAGAAAGTCAGATTATTATGGATCGGAAATGGTCGGACTGGCAGCAATTAACATGATTATTCCATTAGTGAGAAAGAGCCCAAAAATGCACCGTATTGGACGACTCACTTCTTATTGGAAATTAAATGTACGACACCCATTTTCTTCTGACCATCATGTTTATCAGGCGATAGCAAAGTAACGCAATGATTTCTTCTTCCAATAATATAGGTATGCATTTTGCACATATTTACCAAGATAGCTCAATATACTTATATTAAAGTCCAGGTTTCATTTGATGTTTTAAAGTAGTAATTACAAGAGTGGGTAACCTTACATGGCTATTAATGTGTAACAAGCAATTAATTCAATTACTTTGCTTTGCCCATTATACAACTTTTTGACCTGGATGTTCAAAGTCACTTGCTTTTGTCTGAGCGAAAAAAAGGTTTGCTTCGCTCCAAATAAGTTACACATAGTTGTAATTGCTATTACACGTCATTTGCTCTGCGCCCTTTTAATTAAACAGTGCAGCAGAATAAATGGAAAACAAGACTGAGCTCAGTCTGAGAAGAAGGAAAGAACAACTAAAGGCTCTCATTAGTTTCTAGACCGGCGGGTGAAAGAACAAGATTTGCACACGAAAGTCATTAAAGAGCCGTTTTATTATTGTTTCCCATAATAAAAAGCACGTGCAGGGGAGCTCATTTAACAATATTATTGGGGTTGAAGGCAGGTTTCACAAGTAGGTTATGATTTTCAGGTCAATTCTGAGCATATTGGGACAATTTTCCCTGGGAAACTTGCCGCAATTTGGTGCACTTCTGCTCATTTTTGTACCGGGGTGATAATCAAGAAACGTAGTGGGAATATTAATTAGTGCGTCCGCTCCGCTCGTGACATTCATTTTAAAGTCCGCTTCAGTCCTTTTCGACAGAGACGACCAAAGCCTCCATTTTGTGTGTAAAAACTGTTACATGAAGCGCCATCTAGCGGATAACTCTGGAAACACTCTGGATGATAGTAGTAGTGGTAACACTGTTAATTGCGTTTGTTATGTGGCTAAGAGAAAATCCAATCGAGATATGCGTACGTGACCCTGCTTTTGATGAGAGCATTTAGTGGAAAAACCGTCAAAGCAAAAGTGAAAGCCTCTTTTGCCTGTTGATATCATAAAATTCCCCAAGTAAAACAAAAAAAGAAAAGAAAAAGCTTACTCAACGCATGTTGTTGTTACGCTAATGGTGGTAGGTAGATTGTACTGATTATTTGAGCTTAACCTTAATTAAGCTAGAAATCTCTTGTACTGACCAATGTACTCTCGCTATTGTAGCTCTCCCAAATGAGTTGTTGAAGCAATTTCCCCCTGGGGAATGCTAGTTTTTCCTCGTGTTCTACACATCAGTATACCACTCTTGCAAGAATGACAATAGATTTTTGTAGCATAATGACCAAATGCATGCGTGATTACATCCTATCATCTGAGACCCAGCCAGTGGATTCTAGTGTACCTGAAGGGAATAATTCTAGGGCATTTACCTACTGTCTAATGCCTAATCTTGCCTTAAGCTCTGATCATCCAAGCACATTCAATCAAGACCAATTAAAGCAGTTCTCTGAGTCTCACTATTTAAGGAATTGTGATCAAAAATCGACTGCAGCGCCCTCTGTTGCATGTTTTTGTCAACACAAACTGTAGGGCAGAAACTTTGTCTCTTTAGTTAATTACTATTGCGCCACCGCAATAAAAAGTCTGTGGTGGCGGAGGCAAAAAGCTAAACTGTACACAAAGACACAAGCTTCCATTTATTACTTACTTTATTAAGTAAAATATGGCAGAAATGTCCTTTGCAGCGCCATCTCTAGGGAGTCACAAAAAGTGGCTCCTTGCGGTTCTAATTAGGAAATAGTTTTCTCGCTCTATCGAGCAAATGAGCAGCCAGCAAAGGACAAAAAAGGCCGCGCCCAACAAAGACTGATAATTGCAGCCTTTTTCACTAAAAACATTCTGTAATAAATTCGGACAATGGCTGTTTTTAATTTGTCCTTAATTCACTTAATCCATCTCCCCTATTTCTGCTTAATTTACAACAAGGAAAGTATTGGTAACATTTACTTGTATTCAAAAAGCTTCATTAAAATTCATTTTTCCTTTTAACCGTGCGAGACTCGGTGACTGACTGTCGGAAACGCCTAATTATTGTATTTTCTTCCCGCTCCTCTCCCCCCTTTGATTTTTCAAAGTTATTCCAGCCATTTGTTTTAGGTTGAAGGCTTCGTTTAATAAGACGCATTAGTTTTGAAGATCGAAAGTAGCGTCATCTGTGAACAGCAGAAGATGACTTGACTGGGTAAGCCTTTGGACTTCTAATTCCCTGAAAACGCGGTTGATTCGTATTCATAAAACAAAGGGAAAAATGAGATAATAACCGCCTGTGTCACAGAAGAATGCATGACAGTCAATTAAACTATTATTAAAATTAGAATTATGGTAAAAATGTGTGAAGCACGAACGAAAATTATCATGCAGCTGTCAACACCGTACGAGAAAAAATGAATATAATCGTGGACCTCTTTTTTGGGGGGCTTCGGAAATATCTACGATGGTGAAAGTTTTCACCAAAAATGCACATTAAACCGTTGCGGTACTCAAGTCGTTACGGCTAATTATCGCTTAATTATTGTTCACACATCATTATCCGTTAATCACCTTCAAACGGGGAACTGCAGTGCAAAGGACCGTTTGCCTAAAATTTCCATGTTTTTATGCAAAACACGCGAAGAGAACATATCAGAGTTAATTCTCGGGGGGAGATTCTGTTGTATCTAAATTGTGTGGGAATAGTTTAGGGAAACCATCCCCTGATCTCTGAATTTTTCGGCTTGCATATTAAAATGAGAGGCTGATCTTCATTTTCACCACAAGCTGCTCCCGAAGGTTTGAATCAAAACGCTGGGCTCTCAAAGTTATGGCTAAAGATGTGTAAAGTGAAGCTTGAGATTTCGTTTTGATTTTGGATAATGTGCACCAGGTGTGGAATAAAGTTGAATATTTACTGGTGAATTTTTAAATAACCCTGTTGTATTGTAACACTTTTTTGTTTCAACTTAACCGGGTTCTTTGTTAATTTATTCGGTTTCTTTAACACTTTTCTGGGCGCGATAATTAGATTCAAACAACAACCTCAAACAGTGTATAATTTGGAGTTCTCTGTTTTTAGCCATAATGTTTAGATGTTCAAAGTCGCCTCGCTTTTTAGGCAACAAGAAAACTTTTCACTCCGCTTTGAGTACTTGCATTGGAATTGGGGTTAAAAGTGGGCTGGGAACTAGGGACTTTTAGTTTTCCACGTATGTCGCATTCAGTATGTTTTAGCCATAACTTTTTCAGAGACGCACGGTAATTACAAGGAGCCACGTCAAATGAGATGAGGGAGCAATTATCCATTGGCGAGGTGCCGAGTGAAACGCCGTTGGGCAAAACCAAAGCCATGCATGGTGGAGTGTCAGCTTTTAGATCGCGTCTATATAATAAGTTCAGTTCTTTCTGTAGGTTTGTCCGTTTGCCTGTCTACTCGTACCTTCTCCATTTCCATTAGTTACTCGATTTCAATGAAACTTTGTTTGTTAACTCCCAGTTTGCCACAGGAGGATCCTGCTGGTTTGAAAACTAAATACCATCAGCAGTCGGGTTTCCAAATCCAAAATGATACAAGTCAAAACTTGGTTGTGGAAAAATTTTGCTCGCGGGAAAATCGCGCCGCGCTCGTATGCATAATGAGTTCTGAATTGAAGCAGTAGCTCTCTCTCACTTTAAAGCCGATCATTTAAAAATGCCCCCAAAAATCAAGCATAATTTTGGTTTTTTGGCGAGAAAAGAAATCACGATTTTTCAGAAAAAAGTACCACTTTCCCCGTCTCCATTTAGGAGCTCAAGTCAGCTGTCAGTCCCTTATGTAAATGAGGGCTTCAACATGATTATTAAAATTGCTCCTCACACTACATGGGATGAAGCGGTAGTCGTAGCAGCTAAAATAATGCATTTTAATTCATGCAGCGTTGAAGCGTCACAATTTTATAATCACTCAGCCGTCAGCTCCCTCTATGATTAACCATTTTGCTATTTCTCCAGCCTTTTTTCGGGAGTCGACCAAGAACCAAAAAACTTATTAGAGATAAGGCAAAATTATGACAAGATATAACGGCGTCATAAACTTGCCCCTGGAACAATTTGCGCGTCGCCAAGTAATTAGGGAAAAATGGGCGATTTTCCGGGAAATTCTAGATATTCTTCGCAATTCTTTTATAGTGCTGGTGCGCTATGAAACGAGAAGTAGTGTCTTTTTATGGATCGGCGGTTGGCTATCGATCCAAACACAACACAGAAAAATATTTTGCTCAATGACCGATGTAAGATAGCAGTGCAAATGCTTTCGTCTACCTTTTACTAAAAGGTCTTATACCAGACTTTCAGGGATATTCCGGAAATCATTCATGACGCATGTGCTTTATTGAAAGAGAAGCCGGGAAATATGGAGAAGCCCTAACCTTTCATCCCCTTCTCCCAGTCGTTTTCCGGAATCTCATTAATAACTTTCATTGCATTGCTATGGGATATGGGATGCTTTCCTTGGCAGTGTTATTGTACCGGTTTTCGGGGGGAAAATTGTTGTGTGTGGTCATTTTGCGAGCTCAATATCGATATTTTCGGACATTAGAAAAATGCTTGTAGATAGTGTATATTTTAAAACATCCAAAATGCTTACTTTTCTTACGTTGATCATTTCTTTAGAGTCCCCTCTGTGTTTAACAAATCCCCTGGGGGAAACACTGGTCAGCAACTCTACTGTTCGTATCAATTATGGTGGACCATAAATACCACCCATTTGCCTCCCAGATCTCTCGTTTTTTGTGTGTGTTTCTACTACCCGCGCTCGTTATTCTCACCTCTTAAAAATGTCCGCCGCTCCGCTCTAAGCCAAAAAAGCATGCATAAATCAAACGTAATTAAACCTTTATCCGACCACTAATTTCTGGGCGGAAATCTGCCCTCAAGGAGTTAAAATGGAGCTGGCTGATATTAAATCATGATTTTTATTGCCTCATCGGCTGGAGACTCCGACTTTGAACATCTACTTGACATGAAACCTAATTGTACGATGGGTGTTCAAAGCCTCGTATTCTCTCCGCTTGGCGAATCCGGCTTCGCTCCGCTCCGATATAAATAATGAGTGATTCAAAGGTTAAGGGAAGAAAAAGTGACGGCTTGCGGTTGGCGTTAATGAGCTATGGCAAAGCCTGCCATAATTTAATCACTACCACCGACCGAAGCTACAAAAAATAATCTGGGAACATTAAAAATACACTCAAGTTAATTTGGACCCTTTTCGTGTGGAGAAGAAAACTCATCTCAAAGAACAGTATCTATAGATACACAAGCTCGAGATTACTTAAGTTTTATCCAATCTAGCTAATGATTTCCGCAGCTGTAAATAACTAAATACATTTTTTCTCGCCCACGTCCAATGATAAAATTGAGCAGTAATAGTATTAAATAGATGTATTTAATTAGACCTGTTAGCATCGTTTACGAAATGAAAGCAGGTCAAATTAAACGAAATAATTATGCGCATAGTACACCCCCATCAGGCTAATTTTACCTCACCTTCCTTTGACGTCAAAAAATTGTTAATACACTACTTAGTCAATTTGAAAGTACCAAAAAATGCTGCTCCCTCTTTTGGTAAATACATTTTCTCGTGGTTTCGTTTTTTTGGGGAGAGAGAAACTAAATAGTGAGGCTAAATGTTTTCATTGTCCCTAAGTGATAAATGCCCGACACTCAGAAAGACCCTCCTCAGCAGCAATATTCGCACTCTCACTCAAGAAATTCTGAATACTGATGAAAAGCCTCTTGCGAACTTGCGAAGGGGACCCCTCCCAATGTTACTGTCCATTTCTCTGATGAGCAGGGGGTGTCTTCTGTGTTAGGAATGATAAAAGTGATTGCCACGAGAGCTTTAAAGTTGTACATGAGGAGGGCCCATGCTCTTGTGCTCCCACTTAACGAAATAAATTGCGTGCAGTCTTATCTGGTCTTTAAGGTCATTTTGAACCACTTTCAGCCAGACTTTGCAATAGGTAAGCTTGCTTCTGGAACAAGAAAATACTCGTAGTAATTCAGATCTTTAGCCATTGACATTCTATCCTATGGGACTCAATAAAGGACTGTTTACAAATTACATGCGAGGATGGGATCGCGATTAAAACGACTCTCCGGATCGGCTGCCTTTTTGGGCCATTTTCCCCGCCCAAACTGTCCGATCATTAGATTGATGCACTCAGCCACACAACTCGTTATAGATGTACAAAAGTATCTAAAAGTCTCGAGCGGAGCGAAATGGGTAGGGGCACTTTGGACGTCCAGAATAAACACGATACAAAGCAATGCATCTCCTTACTAAAGCTCTCTTTCTCTGCTCTGCTTTACCCATTAATGAATCAATACACGTCGAGATTACTAGTGGGACCACTGTAAGCCCTCATCTACTCTTATTAGTACACGAGGTCCCCACAGTCCCAATAGTCCCAAAAATCCAAACGAAGACCTTAAACTAGATTTGGATTTCTAGGCAAAGAAGAGCCTTAAGGTGGCCATCCATTTCTGTACATCTTACGTCTATCTACGCCTCTAGTAGAGTTTTGTTGTTGTGTTAGTATGGATGGGCTGCCGCTTATTAGTAATCAGTCTAATGAATCCGTTCTTTTCTCTATGTGTGTTCTGTTCTGTGCATTGCTGGCTGGCCCTCCTATTCTCTTCTTCTTCTTGTTGTTATGGATGGACAAGTACAGGTTGTTCCAAAAGTTGTTCACTAGAAGCCCAATATTTTTTCTACATTGTTAGGACAAAATTAGAACATAGATGCATTGGGACACCCTGTCACACATATAGTTTGTTTGGGTAAGTACCGTTCAATCTCACAATGGGCACATCTTGTGTATGCACACATGTCCCAATGTATATTCTCCCTTCCATTGGATCCTGAGTAGTACTTAGTTTTGTTGTTGTTGTTATTATTATTGTTCATGGAATTTTATTTGGCTTGACTGCAATTAAATAGGAAGAGAGAGAGAGGAGAAGTATTGCTTTTTTGCTGGACGACCAACAGACAGAACTTTGTGCTAGGGTCAAAGCTTGGCTTTTTTGCCTCTTTTAATACTGGGGTGTGTCTATCACAATATGTAATATGTCCTGGTCGAAATAGACCCTTTTCACTAGGTTTTGGCTTGCTCACAAAAACTTTTCAGAGAAAGTAAGAACAGTTTTACATGACTACGGCTTTTTGGGGAGCAAAAAAGTGACCCCAGGCTTTGTAATTCAGATTCAGAAATATTTGGAGCTCTACCGGCTCTTCTTGTCAAATCTGGACGACTGCTGCAGGTACTCGGTACTCGGGGTCCCAGTGTTGGTAAAAAAGGGGTGAAATTGTTGGGGGGAAGGAAAGGAGGCAGAAAAAACGTTGTTGGTTGTTGGGACTAATTACCATTTTTGGGACGTTGCCTAAGTAATAATTCACCTTTTTTGGCATCAACGTTTTGAAGGAGAGGGGCGCCAACATGCTGGACCAAATAAAAAATGAGAAAATATGAAATCTTGTACAAACATTCCCCGAGGGCATTGAATAAAAACACGCTTTTGTTTACATTTTTTTACACCAACACACGAAAGCACCAAAATAAGAAGTTAGCTGATTGTTTACATTTTAGCCTGTTTTCTTTTTGCAAAGCGTGGAATGATTTCGTTGCCTTACCACCCACACGCTCTTTGAGGGCTGTACAAATTGCTATTGGTTGCTAACATTTTCCTTAGCTTCTTCTGCAAAGATACTATCAGTTGCCAAGTGTTTGTCTACATATAATTTTCAATAGCAGAGAACCCAGATCTGGAGTTCATCAAAGCTGACAGTGTGCTCTGTGTGTGAGCATAGAGTCCGTGATTATTATCAGATTAGGCCGGAGCAATGGCTCATCAACCAATCGGTGGCCAAGTTGTGGGTCACATGACCCAAACTGGACCAATGGGAGCCCCTCTACAGTCAATGACCATCTAATGACTGTGCATAGAACTGTAGCAGTAATAATCCAATAGAGAGTAAATCCCAGTCTGACTGAGAATCTAAGGCGCGGATGATTTTGCCATGTCATTTCGTTTGTTTACAAAAAAGCAGCGGCTCGATCTGGTGTGGTGGTTTGTCTTGATTTTCTTGGTTTTGAGTTTTGAAATTAATGAAGGCAGAGGCCCAAATTATTCTCCACTCTTTCTCTCGGCGAGTATATTTTATGAGAACAGACGCACAACGAATTCATCAACGGCAAAATAAAATAACTAACCATTTTTTGCTCACCCCTCTCACTTGCGCTGGTGCAACAGAAACTCAGCTCAGGTTTTGTTTGATTGAAGTTTCGTGGAGTTTCTTCTTGTATAATTGAGCTGCCCTTAATGACAGAGAAGAGCAGAAAATGAACAAGATGAAGCGAGATAGTTCCAGCACAAGACAAGTTTAAACTTGATCTCCGGGCAATTGTAAATGTAACACATAACACAGAGCAAGCAGACAAATCAAGCCTAATTTCGGTTTTGCAGCCCAGCAGGGATTTTGACAAGATAGGGTTTGAATTTTCCGCGCTTTAACAGTTTCCGGATTCATCCGCCAGGGGTCCGCAGAAACCTGGTGAAAATCCGGTTAAGTTGAGGGTTTAATTGCCGGATAGAAAACCGCGCGAACAATTCATTAATCGTTCATGAGAACTGGAGTTTTTTGTTACCTAAAACTCCACCACCATGCCCCTTTTCTTTATCTTTGTATCCAAGCATTTATTTGCTTGAAGCTCATTAGTAATGAGAAAAATCATATAAGCCGAGCTCTGTTCTGTTTTCGGGTTGGTTATTTTTTTTGCTCTGCGCACAGATAATGATATGCCCAAGTGTAGCAATTAAAGAATATGGATTCACATGTTTGGTTGTTGCAAGCTTTCATTGTAAAACAAAAACAGAAATTAGTTATGATCGATCAAGTCGTTTTGCGGCCGTCTAATTGCATGTGTCGACTTTATGAATTTGTGGCGAAAAATCTGCTAACCATTTAAAAAATTCAACGATGACCACTTCTTTTTTCGGAAAAAGTGCATTTTGTTTCGAAGTTCTTTTTGTAATTGACTAGTCGTCCACACAGACTATGTCTTGAAGACATTGAAAGATTATTGAAGAATCAATTGAATTTGAAGTTTTGCTGCCATAATGAAAATAATGAAAAACAGGCACACGCACTTTAATAATTGTACCAGCAGCCAAATCTAAGTGTGATACTTCAGAAAGATACGATTTTTTACAATGGAAAAGGCACAAAAATAGGAAAAACCACCTTTGGCTACAATTGCTAAGCCAATTTTGCCAGCTTGTGTGACCATGAGAAGCAATCAGAAATCATAAACTCCCTAAAGACCCTATTGAGTGAAAACAAAGAACAAATCAAAGCACATACAATGCGCGAGCAAATCTATTGCTAATCGATAGATTGGCTAAACGCTGACTTTTTTTAAATTCTGGCATTTTTTTCTAAAAAAAAGAAATGCTTCATTTTTGGTGGAGGGTCTCGGTTAATAAACATCTGATTCCAAGCCACATTTTGCTTGGTTTTTTAAGAGCACAGACTGCAACACATAAGTATCTTAATACAATTTGGACTAATATGTGTCTATTCAAAATTCTAAAGCCTGGCCAAGAATAGAGAAAGAGAGAAATAATAGCACTGCAATAATCAAATTAGAAACTCCTCAGGCCAGGAAATTGGTTCAAAAATCCAGCTCTCCTGCTTGTATAAATTGTGGTGAAAAAGGTAATTTCTGACTTCTGGACTGAATCAAAATCAAAATCAAATCAAAGAGAGAGAAAGAGAAGTGGCTCCATTTTCATTTATGACCATTATTTGCTTTGCTTTGCTCTGCAATGCAAGTAAATGATTTTCATTTTGAATAGACCCTCTATTGGTTTCCCACCAAATAATTTTCTGTGAATTGAAGTGTTACAATTTGGCATATGAAAATTATTCATTTTCAAAGCACGAGAAAAGGAGAGCTCTCCTGCTGCTTTTTGTACATGTACGAGTAATATCTACGGCTATAGTGATTAGCATGGACTGGCATTTTACTTGAAAAAGCTTGGCTCTCTGTTTTGAAAACAAACATGCAAATTGTGATTTATTTGGACAGTTCTCTGACATGAAGTGAGGAACATGCAACCAGTTTTTGTTTACATTTACTTTACTCATCATCATTAGTGTGTACTTACCTAGCTAGATACATCTTCATAGCATAGCATATACGTAGACATTCAAAAACCATTGATTCCTCGAATAATTCTCACTGCCTCATTGGCATGCGAAGATTTTTTTGCTTTGATTATTTGACGCGTCGTTGTTAATCCGATTCTTTGTTTAACAAACTATTTTTTGGTGTCTTTAACTTGATTTTCCAATTTTCTGACGAGGGTTTCGAAGCTTCAAGCTTTTGTGTTTGAAAATGAGTGACGGCCCGGTTTCACGGGAAAACAAATCAATTAGCAGTTCAGTTTTGGCGGCTGGCTGTGTGTGTGAGTGATTTCATTAACAGGTCTTCCTCTTTTCTTTTCGGCTTTCAAGACAAACTTCAAACGGTTCACACCATCTTACAAACTAACTAGGCTTTTACTGCCTTTATGATTTAACACTTCTATCTCATTTTCTTGCCATTGATTTTGACTTTCGAGTCAGGATTTTTATTTTGGAGCCAATACCCAATTTGCCTTCAGGTAAAAATCGCCATGGATAATTAGTCTCACGACTGGAAAATGCGGCCCGGGGCTGGAAACCCGAAATTTGCCTCCGGCTCTAATTGACCAAGGAGAGGAGAAGAATTCAATGAAGATACACACGGAGCAAGACGGTTGCCCGATCTGTGCACACGGCCCCCTAAATAGGACCCATGCTGGGCTGTGGGAAAATTGTATTAATAAGCTCTCCTCTTTCTTTTATCAATTCAATGGCAAAATTTGTAACGTCATTCTGCCAGCAGCTTCTTTTTAATTGCTATTTTCTCAGAAGAAGAATAGAGCCTGAAAACAAACAGTTGCTGACAGGATTTGTAGGTCTCAATTAGCGCTTGATTCCATGAAGGAAAAAAGGCACAGTTGTATTTTTCGAGGGGAAATTGCTTAATTGAGTTTGGTGCAGCTTGAATGCAACTGGTATTTAGCGCAAGCTTCATACAAAAATAGAGTCCTAAGTCCCAAAAATGCTTGATGATCTGAGAAATGTTGCCTAATTGTAATTGTTGTGCAGTAAAGTCGCAATTAGCAGGTTCTGCCTTAATTTGAGAACTGACTTTATTTTCCTTCGTTTGGGGGACTGTTCTTGTACTCTGCATAGAGATCTTTCCGAAAACCCTGCAAGAGCTAGTTTGAGCAAAACACTGGACAAGAATAAACGGGAATCCACAAGCCCTAGCTTGTTTTAATACATACAGAGTAGTAGACATTCTGAGTTAGGGCGCTGAAATAATTATAGGTGATCTGCAATGAAAATAAATTGCCTCACATTTCCCGCTCTGCCTTTTGCTCTGCTGCTGGTTCGAAATTCCACTACCGAAATCATTAGTCATTTCAAATGCTTTTTTTCTACACCTCCAGGTTTACCAACAAATTCAAACTAACTAAAAAAAAACCATTCTAATAACGCACAATACGCTCGCGCCTTTAAATTAGTCGTGTCATACTCTCATATCCCTCCCAGGGGACAGAATGGGTTTCATTAGATTGGCTGGCAAAGATAACAAACAGACTGCTCTAGCTCCTAGGTTCTATTTTTCATGTTCAATGGTGGGGAAATTTAATTTCTCCTCTCTCTCAACTCTCATCTTGAAAACCCTTTTTCAAGGAGTAGTAAGAAGAACAACAACACCACGTGGTCCCAAAGTTGGTTTCAGACCCTGGTGACTCAGGCTGGCTGCCGGCTGAAGAAAGATGATGTTTTTTAAAGAAATGAGAAGCTGCTAGCGAGCTAGCTATGTAGATGCTACCATTAAATCTCAAGTTGAAAATTTCTCCTCATTAATGGGCCCAAACTATCTATAGTGGTCAATATAGAACAAATGTCCCAGTTCCAGTTGACAACACTCCTTCATAATTACCATTAATCAATTGAAATTGTCAGATGGGCAGGGCATATTTGAGCTAACTCGAATACACTGCTCTCCATCTCATTAATACATTAAAAGGGGGGACGCTAGCTAGTGAGAGAGCTATACCAGTTTAAAATTGCTATTGTCCTTTCCCTTTAACACACCTAGTATGTAGGGGTGGCGTTGCCTCGAAAGAGCAGTAGCTGAATTTCTACAACCAACCATTTTCAGCCATTTTCATTCCAGCCTAATTTGCACACAGAGCCGACTAAACCCCCCCCCCCCCCTCTCTCTCTCTCTTCTCTTTTTAGACGAGACGAGACATGGTAAGAACTTCATAGGCTTCTCATTTAGAAAGCTCTCATTCTCTCGGAGAATCGTCGAGAGGGGATTAATTACCAACGGGGTTCGCGTCGCCAAAAGCCGTTTGCCGTCGAAGTAAAATTAGAAAGCTTCCGAGAAGGAGACCAATAACAATAAGCAAGACAGCCATTCAGTTTAAAGTTTGAAGGTTTAATTTCCTGTCATGCGAAATCTTATTGATAAGTATTACCAGCGTCCAAGAGTTTCCCCCTCCTTTCCTACTTAATACAAGCGAACCGAAAGTTTAATTTCGTTTTGGCATTTGAAATTTCATTTAATTTTGCTCTTTCCCCCTCTGGGGGAAAATCATTGAAGCATATGGGACGTCCAGACATTTTGGTCAGCTCTATGATACTATATTTTCAACCTTTGACGAGACAGTTTCTTCTACTTATTGGAACAAGGAAACGCCAGCTAGTTCAACCGATTCATTACATATAAAGATACTTAGGTTAAAAAGATAATAGCGGCAGGTTGGAATAAGTAATTTCTTAGTAGCCCGTACGTAGTTTATAATAGTACCCGGCTTTCCATTTTGTATTGTACACGCACGTGACCCCGCGTTTTAATCTTCTGATGTTGTGAAATGAGACATGAGGTAGCTCAGTAGAAACTGCTGTTCATTTCCCTCCGTCTCAAAACTTTAGACATTTGTTTGTTTCATTTGTAGACCATGTCAAAGAGTGTGTGTTACAACCCTGACATGGCAGACTTTGTCCAAAAATTCAACAAAACCAGCAGCCCAGTGTATAATACCAAGTCCCCTCCTCCATTTTCCCCCATCTTATTTGAAGAGTAGCTAGCAGTTTAATTTTGTTTCAGAAACTTGGAGCATCAGCTGAAAACTACTGTTACTGAGAGCTGAGAGGAGGAGGGAGGAGGGCTAACGAACTCAGTTCTTAATTAGTGTACCACACACACGAACCCAACACACTCTCAGCTATTCTCTCTCAATTCTCATTTGCATGCATCCCAGTTTTAACTGGGGTGGAGCCTCTGGCTAGCCAATGAAAATGAGCAGTTAAGAACTCAAAACTGAGACGTGCCGTGCTCATTATTTTTAGCAAAGCTGAGAGGAGCCCCTTAAATGCAGGGTGTTTCATGTATAGTGCATAGGATGGGTTTTCTTGGCTGCATGTTTTCACTGTGTGGCAAACTTATTGCCTTGGGGTTCAACTGTTTTTTGGGGGTAAGAAAAGCTAAGATCGCCAGAAATTCACTGCTGCTCCAAGCTGGTGTTTTGGGAGGTTTGATATAAAGAAGTGTCTCCATGATTCTGTTTTGGGCGAAGAACAATTTTTGGCTGGAAGGGATGCTAAGGTTGCAATTACAAAAAGATTCTCAACAACAACGTCCTAGCAGACAAATACTCTAATAATGAGATACTAGAGAGTATACAGGGTGTCCGTATCTGGTTGGGTTTTGACATCAAAGCCATAGAATAAAGACCATTTCAGGCTATTGAAATCTGCCAGTTTTTCCCACATTAATCACGCAACCTGTCTCAAAACCAGAAAAGCACCCAAAAACACCATCTCGTATTTGACCTCTCTTTATGAATGGTTCAATAGGCAAAATTCAGTACGTTTTCCCACAGCCAAAATATATATTCCCAATTCTCAATTGTCTTTTTGCTGCTTTTAAAAGTGCTTCCCCGCGTTGAAAATTGGCACTTCTTTGAAAACACCCTGCTCATCTGCTCAGTTAGAATGGTTTCACACTGGACAGAATGCTGGAGTTGACTTGGAACCACTTCACAGTGTCTCAATCAGCCCATTCAATTGTCAGGCAGTAGAACTTCCCTCTTGTCATCCTACAACAACTGGCCAAACAATCCTAGTTAATGCTTAACTCTAGACTGTACAATGTTTTATTTATAGCTTCTTACTCAATGAAAAA
>JAAUYL010048714.1_pt1 | contig 17333 bp, 9 predicted proteins | sample 7278011 | NCBI WGS metagenome assembly JAAUYL01 (sample SAMN14350225, study PRJNA611818) | marine sediment metagenome | isolation source: surface marine sediment (1.8m) | place: French Polynesia: Moorea | collected 2018-08
AGACATGATATAATCAATAATTTATGGATAAGAATTGATTATATTTTTTATTGTTGGAGATGTCTATTAAACATCTTAATAAAATAGGAAATAGGAGAAAATAATTGATAATTTATACAGGATAATTGATTTTATTTTTTGGTAGTCCTGAATGGTAATGGTGAGGATATATATTTTTTAATTTCTCCAACACTCCCCATCTCCGACACTCCCCATCTCCCCATCTCCCTACACTGCCGGTGCTTCCTTTACCATTACTATCCACCACCACCTATTTTTTATTGCTGGAGATGTCTATTAGTAACCTGCTTTATAAAATTAATACAAAGCCTTACATAATCTGAAAATCTGATGTTTACTTATTAATAATTAATTATTAATTATTGAATTCCTGCTGACTCTGAGACCATCGGCAGTTGCTCATCCACAGGGATTAACGGGTCTTACTCTACTGCATTTCTCAAATTTATACTTCTATTCAAGTCTCAGCCATTTGACGTATTATATAGTTACTTGTTGATTAAATCAATGCTCTAATATAAAATTCGGTTATCCAGTTATCGCATTAGGTACTTCCCATCAAGATAGACCTTTGGTGGTATACTCTTAAATAATTTCCGTGACTTAACTAACTCCTTTCTTTCTAACTTCTAATATCATGTCTGGTTGAATATTTATAATTAGAGCTTCGTAGTAGGTAGATATTTCAAGGACTAAAAGCCCTACTACAAACAAAAACTTTTTTTATCATTAATTATCCGGACATGATATAACTCCTGACTTTCTTTTAATTACCCGAATTATATATACTTCTAAACCATGAATAAAGAATTAGCAAAACAAACAGGACTGATCTTAATCGTTGATGATACACCAGCTAATCTAGATGTCCTCTCAGAAACACTTAGTGCGGTGGGATATGATGTGGCGATCGCCACCACCGGAGAACGAGCACTCAAACAACTAGAACGAAAATCACCAGACCTAATTTTATTAGACATAACAATGCCTGACATGGATGGCTTTGAAGTCTGTCAAAAACTCAAAGCTAATCCTAATACTCGCAATATTCCTGTAATTTTTATTACGGCTTTAACAGATACAGACAAGAAAATCAAGGGCTTTGAACTAGGAGCCGTAGATTACATTACTAAGCCATTTCAAGAGCTAGAAGTCCTTGCCAGAGTCAAAACTCATTTACAATTAAGAAGGCTAACTCAAAACTTAGAACAAGAAGTAGCTATGAAAGTATTTTCATTAGAGCAAGCAAAACAAGCTGCCGAAACTGCCAACCAAGCCAAGAGTCTATTTCTCGCCAACATGAGCCACGAACTCCGCACCCCCCTAAATGCAGTCCTCGGCATCACAGAGGGACTGCAAGATGAGGTATTTGGCAGTATCAATGAGCAACAAATGAAAGCTCTAGAAACTATTGAAAGTAGTGGAACCCATCTGTTAGAACTCATTAATGATATCCTGGATGTCGCGAAAATTGAATCTGGTCAGTTAGAGCTAAGTTGTACCACCACTGCAGTAGCTCCCCTCTGCCAATCTAGTCTGGCCTTCATCAAACCACTTGCCCAGAAAAAACGCATTCAGTTAAAAACGAAATTGCCCCAAAATTTACCTGAGTTGTTAGTAGATGAACGACGCATTCGCCAAGTTTTAATTAACCTACTCAATAACGCCGTCAAATTCACCCCAGAAGGGGGATCTGTCTCTCTGGAGGTTCAGGTCACCTCTGTCAACCAAGAGGCCACCAATGCACAAAACTTCCTCCGAATTGCTGTCATTGACAATGGCATTGGCATTGCTCCAGAAAACTTCAACAAACTGTTTCAGCCCTTTGTCCAAATTGATAGTTCTCTAAATCGTCACTATCACGGAACAGGCTTGGGACTTAGCCTAGTCAAACGCATTGTTGACCACCACGGTGGGCAAGTAGGAGTCTCTAGTGAAGTAGGGGTTGGTAGTTGCTTTACGGTGGATCTTCCTTGTACTAATACTATCCACTTATACTCTCAACTAGAATCTCATTCCGAAGCTAACATCAAGTCCACTCAGCCTCAACAGGAGGCAGCACCATTAATTCTGCTGGCAGAAGACAATGAAGTAAATATCACTATAATTTCGAGCTATCTGAAAGCCAAAGGTTATCGTATTATTTTGGCGAAGAATGGAGATGAAGCGATCGCCCAAGCTGAGTCGAAAAACCCAGATTTGATTTTGATGGACATTTCAATGCCAAAGAAGAATGGTCTAGAAGCAATGGAGCATATCCGCCGTAATCCCCATTTAGCCGATGTGCCCATCGTTGCCCTCACTGCTCTAGCTATGGAGAGCGATCGGGAACGTTGCTTGGCTGCTGGAGCAAATGATTACCTCAGTAAACCTGTTAAACTCAAGCAATTAGTAACTATGATTCAAGAACTTTTAGTTACTAAATAGACATCTCTATAAAAAAGACAGTAGGGAGTAGGGAGAAATAATTGATGATTTATGTGGGATAATTGATTTTATTTTTGGAGATGTCTAATGAATATACCATCTGTTTTAGTAATTGACGACGAACCAAATAATTTTGATGTAATTGCAGCTCTTTTGAACGATAGAGACTATGAGTTGTATTACTCTAATAATGGTGAAGATGCGATAGATAACCTAGATGCTTACAACCCTGATATAATTCTACTTGATGTGATGATGCCTAGAATAGATGGCATCGAAGTTTGTCGGCGAATCAAAGCTATGTCAAAATGGCAGGCGGTCCCGATCATCATGGTGACAGCATTAAGCTCGAAATCAGACCTAGCCAATTGCTTGAAAACTGGAGCTGATGACTTCATTAGTAAACCTGTCAATGGGGTGGAACTGCGAGCCAGAGTTAAATCCATGCTAAGAATTAAACAACAGTATGAAAACCTACAAGCAATGCTGAAATTGAGGGAAGATATGGCTAACATGGTAGTTCACGATTTACGAAATCCCTTGAGTATTATTATGTTTGGCTTGCAATTACTCAAAAATCCAAATTATCCCAAAGAAAAGCGAAACCGGAAATTGGATCAGATTTATGGATCGGCACAAAGATTACAGCTATTGATTGATGATTTATTGAAAATGGCTTTACTTGAATCTGGTAAACTTCGTCTCAAACGCAAAAATGTAGAAATTAGTAGTCTCATACAGTCTGTCATCTCCAACCTTAAGGCGATCGCTGCTCAAAAAAATCAGTCTTTAGTAAGTAAATTACCAAAAACATCTGGTCGTATGGTCTGTGTGGATGCAAATTTGATTCAGAGAACCATAGATAACCTGCTCTCGAATGCTATTAAGTTTTCCCCAGGCAATAGTCAAATTGTAGTGAATTTAGAAATTATCAACTCTGGCGGTTACAAAATTCAGGTCATCGACTCTGGTCCTGGTGTTCCCGAAGCAATACAACAAAAGATTTTTGATAAATACGAAATTGGCAAAACTATGTCAGATACCTCGCAAATTGGGTTGGGTTTAGCCTTCTGTAAAATGGTTGTTGAGGCACATGGTGGGGAAATTGGCGTTACTAACAATCAATCACAAGGGGCAATCTTTGAAATTATCTTGCCAATATCTAGCTAGGGAATAGGGAACTTAACGAAGTCAGAAGTTGTTTTTCTAAGCCTCTTTTGTCAAACTGAGGTTAAATTATGATTTCTCGTAGGCTCAAATCCTGTAAATTCCTAAAAATTTCTCAAATTGATAGAAGAGAGGTAATTCAGTATCAAAAAATGTCTGATATCGGGTTGCCAAATCTTTCTAAATTCTCGGTGTTGCAAATTACTATTGGGATTGCTGTGTACGGGCGGTGTCTATGTCTCCCCTTCTGGGTTATAGAACCAATTTGATGTCTATTCCGGAAAAGAGGTCGGAGGCAGTAGTAGGGACGTTGCATGCAACGTCCGTACAGAGTAGGGGGAAATAATTGATGATTTATGCACTAAGCACTTAGTATACACAATACTAATTATTGCTAATTATTATTAATAGTTTTTTATATTACATATATTTTTATTAATGTAAAATATTTTACATTTTAAAATAAGTATTTTGTATTATTGTTTGTCTGTAATATTGACAATAAATGAATTTTTGATATAGTTCAAGCTAAAAAATATATGTATAAATAAATAACTTTACAAAAAATATTAAAAAATGTTAAAATTATAATGGTAAGATTTTATTAAAAAAAAATTCTAATAGTGGTGAGACAACTTCTATATTTATTCAACCAATACCTAGCGACGGGAGTAGTAGGACTAACGGGGATTACTCTTTCGATCGTTGCGACGCTCGTGGTTTATCACTGGGAACTGGCAAAAGATCGAGAACGGTTTCAACAACAGTCAACTGTCTTGGTAAATGAGTTACAGAGGCAATTGAATAGTTACACTCAACTGACTAGATCTGTAGGTAGTTTCCTAAATTCGTCTGAAGAAGTCACTAGAGAAGAGTTTCAAGAATTTACAAGCTCCCTATTACCCTATTATGACGGTTTGTTAGGATTAGGCTGGAGTAAAAAAGTAGAAAATCAGGAACGCTCTCTCTATGAGCAACAGTTAAAAGCTCAAGGACTGACAGATTTTAAGATTCACGAACATAACCCCAAAGGAAATCAAGTAGTGGCAGGCGATCGCTCGGTCTACTTCCCCACAACTTATATAGCACCCTCAAATAAATGGCAAGACTATATTGGTTGGGATGCTGCTTCAGACATCAAACGTTTGCTGAGTATCGAAGAAGCAAAACGTATAGGAGTGAGTATCAGTACGCCTTTAGTGGAATTAGAAAATGGCAAACCAGGCTTTGTGCTTTATCATCCGGTCTTTGACTCTAATAATTTAGCTCCTCAATCCCCTAAGCGTGAAAATTCTGATGACAATACAAAATTTCAAGGAGTGGTATTTGGTTTTTATGAAGTTCGGACTTGGATTGAAAAAGCTATCAGCAATCTCAACCTTAACGGACTTGATTTCTATCTCTATAGTTTAGCAGAAGATCAGTTAGGTTCTGCTTTAAACAAAACTGCTGTCAATGCCACTGACTATTTCCTCATAGCATACAAAAGTGACTCTCAAAGTTTGACAGAATCTCCTCAAGTTGCAAATTTAGAAGCTATTGAGAAGCCCACAGATCAACCATCATCTCTGTGTAGTTATAGCTATGAGTGGGAATTTTGTATTCGTTCGCTTCATACAGCACAACAGGAACTTTCCTTGCTAGTATTACCTTCTTCCAATCGTTCTATATCCAGTTTGCATTCTGGAACAGTTCTGGCATTAGGTTTATTAGTGACAGGATCTTTGGTAATGTATTTATTAATTTCCCAGCAGGCAACTTTAAAAATTGAGAGCAAAAATCGTGAGTTAGAAGAATTACTGCAAGAATTACAGCAGACTCAACTACAGCTAGTACAAACAGAAAAAATGTCAAGTTTAGGCAGGTTGGTAGCGGGTGTTGCCCATGAAATTAATAACCCAGTCAGTTTTATTTCCGGAAATGTTGAATATGCGAGGCATCATTTCCAAAATTTGTTTGATTTGCTTCGTCTCTATCAAACCGAATATCCTAGTCCGACTCCAGAGATTGAAGCAGCTATTGAAGATATTGATTTAGATTTTATTGCCGAAGATTTACCCAAGTTATTAAAATCTATGAAAGTTGGGAGTGAACGTCTGCGCGAAATAGTTTTATCCCTGCGTAATTTTTCCCGGTTAGATGAATCAACAGTCAAGGAAGTGGATATTCACAGGGGTATTGAAAGTACGTTAATGATTTTGGCACATCGAATCAAGAGTCAGCCTCATCGTCCAGAACTTCAAGTGACTAAAGATTACGGTAATCTCCCTTTGATTGAATGTTATGCAGGTCAATTGAATCAGGTATTTATGAATATTTTTGCTAATGCCATCGATGCTTTAGAAGATTCCATTCAGCTAGGACAGTTAAAGGAGCGATCGCCTATGATTTCAATTAAAACAGCTCAAGTCGATACCGAGTGGATTACAATCCAAATTGCTGATAACGGTCCTGGTATTAGGACAGATATTCAAACTCGCTTGTTTGACCCATTTTTTACAACTAAACCAGTTGGGAAAGGAACGGGACTCGGACTTTCAATTAGTTATCAAATTATTTGTGAGAAGCATAAGGGGTATTTACTGTGTTCCTCTGAAGAGGGAAATGGTACAGAATTTATCATTAAGTTGCCGATCGCAATGCAAGTTCAGAGGTCTTTTGATGAGGTAAAATCCTGCTAAACTTAGTTGTATAGATTAGATGGTTGCCTGGGATTGATTCCCAAGATTAACTAAATCAACAAAATTATTTGTGCATCTACATACTTAGGTATACCGCTACGCGCAAGTCATAAGTCAGAAGTCATTCCTACCTGAGTTTGAGCATTTATAAATTTCCGCGCCCTATTTGCCTAGTACTATATATATATTGTCTGTTCTCTCTATTTCTACACTAGACATAGGCGTGAAAATTAAAAATAAAATCAATTCTAATCTAGAAATTATCAATTACTCCCCTCCTGGGAGGGGTTAGGGGTGGGTTAAGTGTTCCCTGTTCCCTGTTCCCTCTTTTCCGGAGATGTCTACTTTACTATTCCCAAATTTTACTAAATGATTGATTATATTCGCAACGGCGAAGAAATTTACCGCAAATCTTTTGCTATGATTCGCTCTGAAGCAAACCTAGAGAGTTTGCCTATTGATTTAGCCCATTTGGCAGTCAGACTAATTCACGCCTGTGGAATGACAGATATCCTGGAAGACCTAGCAGTTTCACCGGATGCAGTAAAAATAGGTCGCGCTGCATTAATCAAAGGCGCACCTATTCTCTGTGATGCTCAAATGGTAGCAAATGGGATTATTCGCCATCGGTTACCTGCCAATAACGAAGTTATTTGTACCCTCAATTATCCGGAAGTGCCAGAAATGGCGCAACGAATTAATAATACTCGCTCGGCGACTGCTATAGAATTATGGAAACCTCTGATTCATGGTTCTGTTGTAGCTATTGGCAATGCACCAACTGCACTGTTTCACTTACTAGAATTGTTAGATGAGGGAATGGCAAAACCAGCTCTGATTTTAGGTTTTCCTGTGGGGTTTGTGGGTGCAGCAGAGTCAAAAGCAGAACTGGCAACTAATAGTCGGGGTGTTCCATTTATTACACTGCATGGACGACGGGGTGGTAGTGCTATAGCTGCTGCTGCCGTTAATGCTTTAGCAAAGGAAAGCGAGGTATAATATTATTTTCGGTAAAATCCCTATACCTTGTCAGGAAAACTAATAGTAACTCTTTACAAGATAAGGTTACATACGCCGATCGAGTACAAAGTCAAAGGCGCAGACAAGAAGCGTGTATGGTACTTAGTCCCTGTACCCGCAGTAGTTTTTATTGCTTCATTAATGTCATAGATTTATTGGAGGTAGATAAACAATTCAAATGATATCGATCAAGACCAGGTTATATCAAATCCGGTAGTATTGGTGTAATTAGATAATAAGAGTGTGGGGAGGGTGGGGAGATGGGGAGATGGGGAGATATAGAAAGATTTAGCAATAACTGAAGATGGAACATTTTTTATACCGAACCCGAGCGGATTTGATATTAAAAGTTAACAACCAGCAAAAAACAATTTCGGGAGAGCGTGGGTCTTCAACCAATCTTGAGATAACAGCTTGTAGGCAACTTTTTTATTATTAATTATCCGAACTTGAGCTGATAGCTGTTTGCTGTTTGCGGAGCATTCCGGTACGGAAATTCTTAAAACTATACTATTTTTTTCCTCGTAACCAATAAGTAACCATTCTGCCTCTACCTTTAACAGTAATTATCCCTCTTTTTTCAAATATATACTTATCTTTTAATAGTTCATAAGTGGCAGTTGTCACTTGAATTTTTCCCGCTTCTCCAGATGATTCCATTCTGGAAGCTACATTCACAGCATCTCCCCATAAATCATAAATAAATTTCTTTTTACCAATTACACCTGCGACTACAGGACCAGTATTAATACCAATTCTAATTTGAAATTTATCACCAATATCTGTTGTAAATTTAATAATTTCCTGCTGCATATCTAATGCCATATTAGCGATCGCTTCGGCATGATTTTTTTTCGGTACTGGCAACCCACCTGCTACCATATAAGCATCACCAATAGTTTTAATTTTCTCTAAATCATATAATTCTGCAATATGGTCAAATTTGGAAAATATTTGATTGAGTAAGTCTACTAATTCTATAGGAGAAATTCTGGCGGAAAGAGGAGTAAAACCCACAATATCAGAAAACAAAATTGTTGATTCTTCAAAATAATCAGCTATAGCACTGGTATCATGTTTGAGTTTAAATGCAATAGGTTCTGGTAAAATATTGATCAGCAAACGCTCCGACTTTTCTTGTGACTCTTGTAGTTCTGCCGTTCTTTCTTCTACTCGTTGTTCTAACTCAGCATTAGTTTTCTCCAACTTGATAAAAGACTCCTGTAATTGCTGTGCCATTAAATTAAAAGATTCTGCTAATATCTCTAATTCATTAACTCTTGTGGCTTTAATTTTTTGGTTGAGTTGTCCTCCTGCAATTTCTCTACTTGCAACACTTAAGAGCATCACAGGATAACTAATCCAACGAGAGGTTAAAACTCCTACTAGAGTTGCTATTAATAAAGCTATCAAACATAATTTGATTGTGGCACGAGTATTAACATTAATTTGATCCATAAAATCTGCTTCGGGAACCACAACTACAATTAACCAATCTAAATTATTGCCATGGGAAAAAGGCACGACTTGTAAAAATTCTCGTCTACCATTGACTTGAAATTCTAATTGATGTGACTGGTCAATTTTGCTAAAGTCACCGAAATATTCTCTCAAATATTTGGCTGTATTACTAATTAGATAACTCTCAACATTTTCCGCTTTAATCCTTGTAATTTTATCTTTTTTAAAACTAAATGGTTTTTGGGAAGTAGAAGAAGCAACTAACAATCCAGAACGCTCCATAATAAAAGTTTTTCCCGATTTCCCAATTTTCAAACTTTGGAGAAATTCTCTGATGTGGGAAAGGGCAAAATCAACCGCAACTACTCCTATAAGTTGATTATTTTCTTGATAAACAGGTTGAACTAAAGCTAATCTAAGTTTTAGTCTTTGAAAGTCAGTATAAATATCACTCCAGGTTACTTTCTTTGCCTCTATTGCTCTCTTGTACCAAGGTCTAATTCTGGGGTCATAATCATTGTTAATTTCTAATAATTCTGTAGGGTTTCCCTGACTATCAATTGCAAAATTATGCAATTTTCCTTTTGTAGATTTACCAGCTATAGTAATTTCCCATTGATTATTATTTTCAAATGTACCAATAAATTCTCCCTCAGTATCACCAAAATAAATGGCAGAAATATTAACTGAATCAAATAAAGATTTTTGTCGCCAAAATTCCCGAGTGATACTAGCTGTATCCTGAATATTAAAATCACCTAAATTAATATTATCCTGATTAATTTTAGCAATAATAGGAGGCACTTCTAAATAATTTTTTACTCTTTCCTGAATCCGGGTACTAATTTCATTTCTTAATTGACTTGTTACTTGATTAACCGCTTGCTGACCATTCCGTAGAGATAGCCATCCTGTTAAACCTACTGCTGCAAAAATTTGAACTACGAAAGGTACTATTAAAATGTATTGTAGAGGTATGCGTATGTTGACTTTGATAGGGGGAATAAAGTTTGTAGGAGCCGGATTTCTATTTATGGCCATAGGATTTGATGACTGCCACTTGATTTTGTTTGATTTGTATAATTGTAATACCAGATTGATAAATGTTTGCTACAAATATGTAGGGGATTTTTTAGGAGTCAGGAGTCAGGAGTCAGGAATCAGAATGAATACCTTCAATACCATTTCTTAGTTCATAATCGATATTTTAGTCGAATGGACATTTCCTATAAACTCTTTTTATCGCCCTTATTATTCGTAACATTCTTTTTTTTAATTGGTATAACTTCTTTTTGCCTGCTCCCTAATACCTACTTCCGACTCTCTCTTTTATACAGATATCTATTTTTTTCCTAGCAACCAATAAGTTAGCATTCTACCTCTACCTTTAACAGCAATCATCCCTCTTTTTTCAAATATATACTTATCTTTTAATAGTTCATAAGTGGTAGTTGTAACTTGAATTTTTCCAGCTTCTCCAGATGATTCCATTCTAGAAGCTACATTGACAGCATCTCCCCAAAGATCGTAAATAAATTTCTTTTTACCAATTACACCTGCTACTACTGGACCAGTATTAATACCAATTCTGATTTGAAATTGCTTACCTATATCGGTTGTAAATTTAACAATTTCTTGCTGCATATCTAATGCCATATTAGCGATCGCTTTAGCATGATTTTTTTTCGGTACTGGCAACCCACCTGCTACCATATAAGCATCCCCAATAGTCTTAATTTTCTCTAAACCATAAAATTCAGCAATATGGTCAAATTTAGAAAATATTTGATTCAGTAAATCAACTAATTCTATGGGAGAAATTTTCGCAGCAATAGGAGTAAAACCAACAATATCAGAAAACAAAATTGTTGATTCTTCAAAATAATCAGCTATAGCACTGGTATCCTGTTTCAGTCTAAATGCAATAGGTTCAGGTAAAATATTCATCAGCAAACGCTCTGACTTTTCTTGCTCGGCGCGTAATGCTACTTCTGCTTGTTTGCGAAAAGTAATATCTTCCACAGTACCTTCATAATAAAGTAATTCTCCATTAAAATTACGCACAGCACGAGCTTTTTCAGAAATCCAAATTATACTACCATCACAACGATAAACTTGAGATTCAAAATTTGATATTTCCCCATCTTTATTAATAGCATCAATAAATTCTTGTCTGCGGTTAGGATTAACATATAGTTGTTTTTGAATATTAGTAATATTAGTAATTAATTCTGAACAATCAGAATAACCATACATTCTTGCTAAAGCTGGATTAGCACTTAAGAAATAACCATCAGGTGTAGTTTGAAAAATACCCTCAATAGAGTTTTCAAAGATACTACGATATTTTGCTTCTGCTGCTTGTAATGCTTCTGCTGCTTGTTTGCGTTCTGTGATATCATTAACTATTAAAAGTAAGCAAGTTTGCCCATCAAGGCAAATAACTTCTCCGGATAATAATCCTATTCTAATTTGTCCTGACTTTAGCCTCAACTTAATTTCTTGATTGCGAATTTTACCTTTAGTTTCTAATATTGTAAAAATGCGACTTCGCTCTTCAATATTTACCCATAAGTTCAGTTCCAATGATGTTTTTCCAATGACTTCTTGACGACTATAACCTGTAGTTTGAATAAAGCTTTCATTGACTTCAATTAATTTATGATCTGCAAGATTAGTAATAGTAATTACATCTGGACTTGCCTGAAAAGCTAAAGCAAATTTTTCTTCTGACTGTCTTAGTGCTGCTGTTCTTTCTTCTACTCGTTGTTCTAACTTAGCGTTAGTTTTTTCTAGATTAATAAAAGATTCTTGTAATTGCTGTGCCATTAAATTAAAAGAATCTGCTAATATCTCTAATTCATTAACTACTTTGACTTCAATTTTTTGGTTAAGTTTTCCTCTGGCAATTTCTCTACTTGCAGCACTTAAGAGCATCACAGGATAACTAATCCAACGAGAGGTGAAAATTCCTACTATCGTTGCTATAAATAAAGCTATGAGACATAATTTAATTGTGGTACGAGTATTAACATTAATTTTCTCCATAAAATCTGCTTCTGGAACCACAACTACAATTAACCAATCTAAATTATTGCCATTGGAAAAAGGTACGACTTGTAAAAATTGTCGCTCGCCATTGAGTTGAAATTCTAATTGTTGTGACTGGTTAATTTTGCTAAAGTCACCGAAATATTCTCTCAAATATTTGGCTGTATTACTAATTAGATAATTATCGACATTTTCCGCTTTAATTCTTGTGATTTCCTGTTCTTTCAAACTAAATGGTTTTTGGGAAGTAGAAGAAGCAACTAAAAATCCATAACGTTCCATAATAAAAGTTTGTCCTGATTTACCAATTTTCAAACTTTGGAGAAATTCTCGAATGTGAGAAAGAACAAAATCAACTCCAACTACTCCTATGAGTTGATTATTATCCTGATAAATAGGTTGAACTAAAGTTACTTTAAGTCTAAGTTCTTTAAAGTCAGCATATATATCGCTCCAGGTTGGTTTCTTTGCCTCTACTGCACTCTTGTACCACGGTCTAATTCTGGGGTCATAATCATTGCCAATTTCTAATAATTCTGTAGGGTTTCCCTGACTATCAATTCCAATACTATGAAACTTTCCTTTTGTAGATTTACCAGCTCTCCCAATTTCCCATCGATTATTATTTTGAAACCCTAAACCAATAAATTCTCCCTCAGCGCCACCAAAATAAATAGCAGAAATATTAACTGAATCAAATAAAAATCTTTGTCGCCAAAATTGCCGAGTCAGACTAGCCGTATTCTGAATATTCAAATGACCTAAATTAATAGCATTTTGATTAATTTGAGCAATAACATGAGGCGCTTCTAAATAATTTTTTAGTCTTTCCTGAATCCGGGTAGTAACTTCATTTCTTAATTGAGTTGTTACTTCATTAACTGCTTGCTGGCCATTGCGTAGAGATAGCCATCCTGTTAAACCTACTGCGGCAAAAATTTGAACTACAAAAGGTACTATTAAAATGGCTCGTAGAGGTATGCGTCTGCTCACTTTAATAGGGGGGTTAATAAACTTTGTGGGAGCCGAATTTCTATTGATGGCCATAGGTTATGATGACTGCCACTTGATTTTACTTGGTTTGTTTAATTGTAACTTCCCAGTTTTTTGATTTCCAGTTCTAGGAAAGATGGAGAATAATAACTGGAATTTTTTTATAGTTTTCGAGGGTTGTTATTACTTTTCAGTAAAACTACAGTTTTAAGTTTATACCACACAAAGTATGTTTGCTGTAGTATAATAAGTATTTGTGTTGTTAGAGAAGGTTTTTTAGCAATTTTTTTGTTGAAATTTTGAGGAGGGTAGTATGTATATTTCCAAGTTTCAAGTTTTGAACTATAAATCGTTTTGAGATTCTGGTTGGTTAGAGTTTGAGCCTGGTATAAATATTATTGTGGGTACAAATAATTCTGGTAAAACAGCTTTATTGGAAGCTTTGGAATTAGAGTTTGAAGATAATCCTTATCGTAATATTAGAATGAGAGATATTCCTGACTCGGACTCGCCTGATGAGTCAGTTGCTAATTTTACTTTCAGGTTAGAAAAATCAGAAATTCCTCCATTGATTGATGGAAAAGTTTGTATCGAGAATGAAAATGATTTTACTATTTTTCAGGAATGGTTTGATAAGGCTAAAGAAATAGAAGTTACTATCTCTAGTTATAACAATGAACTTGGTAGTGAACCTAGTATAGTTATCTCAGATTTTCCAGAAGATATAAATTTATATCAATTAGCTAATAGCGAGTTTAGTCTTGGTATCCCACTCAAGAAAGCAGTATTTTGTCTTGAAACAAAAAAAACAGGAAAATTGACACTGAAGCAACAAATTATAGGAACTCAATACAGCAAAAAGCATTTTACTAGAATTGTATTTAATGAATTTCAAAGAAAAACATATAGATTTAATTCTGAACGATTTCATATTGGTAGTTGTCCTTCTGGAGATAGCTTAATACTTGACCCTAATGCCAGTAATTTAGCAGAGGTTATTAGTCAAATTCAGTTGCTAGGCAAAACAAAGATTTATGGAAAATTTAACAAATATGTAAATCTGATGTTTCCAGAAATCAAAAGAGTCTCTGCTCGTATTCAAAAGAAAGATTTTTATACTGACAAAGATTACCTAGAAGTTTTAGTTTGGTCTCCAGAAGCATTAGAAGAAGATGAAGAAGATTTAGCACTAAAATTAGCAGACTGTGGAACAGGAGTTAGCCAAGTTTTAGCCATACTTTATGTAGTAGTAACTGCCTCAGAACCAAAAATTATTATTATTGATGAACCTCAATCATTTCTCCATCCAAGTTTGATTAGGAAATTAATAAATATCTTTAAAGAATTTCCCCAACACCAATACTTTATAGCCACCCATTCACCCAGAGTTATTTCCGAAGCTAACCCCGCAACAATTTTACAATTATCTTATTCCGATGGTGAAACTAAAACTAAAATTATCAACTCAAAAGAAACAACAGAATTACGTTCCCTTTTAACAGAATTAGGAGTAAGTTTATCCGATGTATTTGGTGCCGATGCAATTTTGTGGGTAGAAGGTCCCACTGAAGAACTTTGTTTCCCCATAATTTTAGAAAAATTTGGTTATTTTTCAATGAAAAGTATACAAATTATCGCAGTAAAAAATACTGGAGATTTAGAAGGCAAACGGGCCGACACTTTTTTCGATATTTATGATAGATTGAGTGGCGGAAAGACTTTATTGCCTCCAGCAATTGCGTTTATTTTAGATAGTGAAAATAGATCGAAAAAAGAAAAGGAAGATATTAGTAGACGGGGTAAAGAAAAAGTCAAGTTTTTAGAACGTTGTACTTATGAAAATTATTTACTCCATCCTCAAGCAATTTTCGAGATATTAAAACAAGAAAATCCATCTCTTGAAATAGCTATAGCGGATATAGAAAATTATATTAAAGAAGATAAGAACAAAAATGATAAATTATTTGAATCTCAAGAAGATAGAGATAACCTAATTAGTGAAATTTTCTCTAAATTCTCTGTTAAGTATCAGAAAACAAAACATTATCGAAAAGTTACCAATGAGAATTATTTACTCGAGCCTCAAGCAATCTTGGAGGTATTAAAACAAGAAAATCCATCCCTTGAAATAACTTTAATTGATATACAAAAGTATATTGATGAAGCTAAGGAGAAAAAATGGCAATCTCAAGTAAAAGGAGCTGACATAATTAAAGAAATTTTCTTGGAATTCTCTAATAATAGTGTTGATTATCGGAAACCGAAACATTCTCTAGAAATCACCAATTGGTTGCTCGAACATGAACCGAATTATTTACAGGAACTTGCTGAATTTTTAAAAGAAATAATCAAAGCATAAGTTATAGTGCTACACGCAAGGCAAAAGTCCAAAATGCAGAAGTAAAATTTTAAATAGATTCCAAATTAGTTCTATAAAATCCGGTTATATAGTTACCCCAACACTAATGACTCTTTCTAAGTTGAAATCTTTCTTTTTTCCTAACTCAATGACTCCTCATATAGAATCCTGATAATTACTACACCCAAGTCATTGCGACTGGAACGGAGTGGAAGGAAGCAATCTCAGGGGCGCACGGAGATTGCTTCCTATCGTCGCAATGACGACTGTTCAACCGGATTCTATATCAGTGCTAGAATAACTAATTACCCAGATTTTATATGAATTATCTAAAAAATGTTATAGCAACAGCCAGGGCGATTAGGACATAGACTGATGATGAATCTTAGACTAGGAAACACTTTTCCAACTCTTCCCTATTCCCTATTCCCTATTCCCTATTCCCTAGCGCGTAGCGCTATATCAACGATAATCTTGACTCTGAATATTCCGCAACCGAGCTTCTGCACGTTTAAACCTGTCTAATTGTGTTTCAAAAAATTCACGATTTGCTTTTAAATGTTCTGGATCTGGGTCATCCAAAGGATATAAAGTTGCTTGTCTTAATGCTTGAATAACCGCCGAAGTTACACAATACATCGAACGTTGAAAAGTTATCCCCAACTGAATCAACATATCATCTTCCCCCCGACAATATTGTTTGTAATAATCCACTAAAAAGGAAGGTAAAAAATGCAGCATATCCTGCATTAATAATGTTGGTGGAATCCCAGCATTTCCTACTGGAAAAACATCAGCATAAAGAATCCCATAATGAAAATCTTTTTGATTTTCTGGTACTTGTTTTGCCTGAGCATTATAAGACTTTGTACCCCGGAAAGGAGCAGTGCGATAAAACACAGCTTCTACATAAGGTAAAGCAGCTTCAAATAACCAAGTAAAACCACAAGATTTGGGAATAATTTCATATAACTCTCCCCGAATATAAACATGATGATAAATCGGGCGATCAGCTACAGCAAAAATTCCATTTACTAGAAAATTCATTGCTTCAGGAACGCTAGTTAATTTTCCTTCGTTATATAAATCGAACATCTCAAAAAATACAGGAGCCATTACTTCCCAAAACAAACCTAAGTTGCTGTAATAAGAAAGTTGTCTAACCTGTTCGATAAACATTTCTGGAAATAATTTATATAAACCCAACATCAAAGGATTACCTTTAAAATAAGCCTTAATTGCTTTATCGGCTGCTGCTTTATATTCAGGAGTATCTAAATAAGGGTCAAATTTACCGCCCATACCGCGATGCCAAAACATTGCCCGCATACAAGCTTCGGCAAATTCCATATTAATTCTGTCGTGCCAAAGGTGATGTAATAACTTAGATTTTTTGCCACTTTCTCCCTTTTCAATAAATTCTAAAAGTTCTGGGTGAGCTGTTGCTTCCCCGCGCCAAACTCTCAAGTCTGCATCATCACCAGCATAATGATTATGTAGGTCTAAATAAGACTTTGGTAGGAAGTATTTAAAGAAGGGTAAAGGGCTTAAAAATACTCTTTCAGCAATATAAAGTAAGTCGCGCCAATAGAAATCCATTGGTACTGCATAAGCTTTATAAATACCAATAATTTGCATCAGATTTTCTGGAGTATCTGGTAACATTGCACCACCTGCTTCGAGGCGATGAATTATTTCAGCAAATTCGTGTTGAGATGGTGGAAGTTTTATTGTTTGTATCATGTTTTTTTTGTTTTAGGTGAATAATAGACATCTCCGGAAAAGAGGGAGTAGGGAGTAGGGAGTAGGGAGTAGGGAGTAGGGGGAAATAATTGATTATTTCTTTAGGATAATTGATTTGATTTTTGATTATCGGAGAGGTCTAATAAGTATTAAGAAACAAGTTTCACAACTCAATCTTAAAACTTGAATAAGGAAAGGCATTAAAATAAGTCTACAGGGGAGAAGGTATCAGTATTCATACTCCTCAATTTCTGGTGAATTTCTTAATAACAAATAATTGTTTTTTTACCTATTCCCTATTCCCTAATTAATAATTAGAGACTGTTTGTCAAATAAGTATTAAGAAACAATTTTCACAACTCAATCTTAAAGCTTGAATAAGGCAAGGGATTGAAATAACTCTACAGGGG
>JAAUYL010025115.1_pt1 | contig 17260 bp, 25 predicted proteins | sample 7278011 | NCBI WGS metagenome assembly JAAUYL01 (sample SAMN14350225, study PRJNA611818) | marine sediment metagenome | isolation source: surface marine sediment (1.8m) | place: French Polynesia: Moorea | collected 2018-08
AATCAAGTATTTATTGATGTACAATTGTGACATAACATTTAACAACAAAACAGCAAAGAAATATATTTCAGCTATAGGCCATCACTGACTGAGTTGTCGAAAAGAAGATTTTCTAGAGGTTGGAATTGCAGTTGCTTCTGACCTTGGAGCCACTCATTGGCGGAGAACTCCTGCCAGATTCGGACTTTATAGCCCAACTTTTTCAATTGTTCGGCTTTGAGTTTCACCGTTCCGCAAGGTTGTCCGCCCATGCCAAAACACTGAAGACCAAACTTGGGAACCATGAGAACGTGAGCCTGAGCACTGGGTGCCTTCACAACATGCCTTCTCGCTTTAAACTCCTCCCTGAAGTCGTCGTCGATGTCGTTGCCCAAGTCGACCAGGATGTCGTAGAACGTGGCGTGCGGCAAGATTGGACCGTAAAACACTCGCTTCTGGCCAACGATCTTGATCAACTCGTCACGGATGAACGAGCGGAAGACCTTGTAATGGGAGCTGCTGGATCCGACCTCGGTTAGATGCAGCAGTCGTTGGCGCGTGGACAAGGCCAATCGCTCACCTTTGTATCCGGGATGGAGGATTTCCAGGAGGCAATCGAGTTCGGCGACAGCGACCAGGCAGTTCATGTTCAGCATCCTCGCGAACGTCTCCTCCCTCCGCTTGGCCTTCTGGTTGAGCTTGCTCATCGTGTTTCGGACCGGCTTCCGGAAGCCGTACAGGATCTCGATGCCGGCATTGAAGATGTCGTCGGTCGTCATGGCATTGGCGAGCCGGTCGCTGTTGTTGAAAATTGAAAAGATGTCGTTGAGATTAGCCTCCCGGACTTCACCAGCCTTTGCGACGAAGTTGTTCAGGTAGACGAGCTGTCGGCCTGTGCTGATGTGCGAGAGGTCGCAACTGTCCGCTGCATCGAGCAGAAGAGCGTAGATGTTCTTACCTCCATTGGAAGGTGTCTGATCTTTGTAGTTGAGGTAGTGCAGGGAAAAGGCCAGTCTTGTAATGTCCTTCAGCCTCAACTCCTTGAGCCTGCCCCTCATGCTGGAGGCGAAGTTTTTCACGAACTCGGCGGAGGCGTTGGACTGCATCAGATGTAAGAGCCTCGCGTTCGTCATGGGCTTCAGGTAGGGGAAGTACTGTTTGAACTTTTCGTCCACCTCGGACATGTAGCCGGGGTTGTACTTGCAACGGTCCTGCAAAATCTTGGCCATCGACGCGATGGCGGGGTCCGACCTCATGATGTCCTTGGGCGGCACGCTGAGCATGGCTTCGAATATTCCTCGTATCAGATGTTGGTTCACATTCTTCAACTTAAAGTTGGTCATGTGAAAGACTTCACAGATGATGCCAACTTCGTCGACTGACAGCGAGCTCATGACTTGACGGAGCTTGGTTTCAATTTGAATTGGAATGCGAGTCTTGTCTTCCCCAAGAGACGGTTCGTCGTTTTGCAACGGGATTCGCCTATGGAGCCCGATCATAAACATCGTGAAGATGAACTCATTCGGATTCAGGGATTTCCAAACTTTGTGGTTGTTGACGAGGACCTTGAGGACCTCTTTCAAATAGACAAGCTCGTTCTCCTTGTTCCACTCGTCCGCCGTGACGAGACCAGCTTTGAACCAGAGATAGCACAGCCTCAAAATCGAATGCTTTTCCTCACCAAGATCACGTCCCGATTTCACGGAGTCTTCAACAGTTTCACACAGCCATTTTGTCGATCTCTCGTCCAAGGCGAGGATGATTTTCTTGAGAATGTCCGGCTGGATCTTGTACCGCTTGATCATGGACAAGTGCTGGACGCAAGTCTGGAGGTCGCTCCCATCCAATGCTGGAACCACGTTGAGAAAATCTTCTATCATGCCCTTCACGGAATGACTGGACCAGTCAAAGTTGATTTTGTCGATTGTCGATTTCAGACACATGATTTGCCAATTTCTCACAGGATCCTCGCTGTTATTCGAGTCTTTGGAAGTGAGTAGGTCGGGGAGGCCAGGCAGACCTTCGACCATGCTCTCGATTTCTTCGACCAGATCTTCATCTGGCAATGGGGCCTGGGCGAAAGGGTACTGTTTCGGGTATCTCCTGAAAACTTCCATGCCGTGTTCACGATAGCTGCCACCGGTTGACGTTGAGGTATGGTGTCGCAACGTCGAAGTTGCCAAGTCAGCTTGAACAACTTTTTTTCTGTTAATACCAATGAGCGCATCAACTCTCATGCTATTGTCCAAAGCTTTGACACAACTATTTTCGTTTAGATCAAGATTTGAACTTGCCGATGACATTTCTTGGACGACTTGATCTAATGCTTTTGAGTGTTTTCGACGTAAGAAAGCCAAGACATCAGAAGAATTATTTGTCTTCTTCTGATTTTGATTTGACTTGGATTTAGGTTTCACTTTTTGTGTTGCGTCGCGGATAAGTTGGTCTAACTTGACCTCATCACTGGTCTCAGGCTTCATGGGGCTACCTTGAAATAAGCTGCCAACTTGAACCGTATGTTTAGTAGTTTTGCCACGTTCACAGCTCCTCAGGGCGACTTGCCTGGCAGCCAGAAGCCTCAGCCCTGGTTTAATCATCTTTCAAGTTTCCAAAGAAGTCTTGGTCAAAAAAGTTCAGGTCTTTGGACTCGTCTTTCTTCTCCTTGGTTTCTTGACTTTCCTCGCTGTGCTTGTCAGCTAGCTGATCACTTGGCTTGACCTCCCCGGTAAAGTAAAACTTGTCAAACTCATTGGAGTCTTCTTTTTCGCTACCCAAAAGATCTAGAGATTTCAGGTCTTCAATGGGCTCGATTTTGCCAGCAATGGCTTCCTCATTCACATCCTTGACTGTGCCGAAATACTGCTCGTCGATTTCGTTGAACTTGTCAGCGTCTTTTGAATTTGAATGGCAACTTGCCCTGAACAGCAGGTTCTTCTTGCTAAACACCTCCACAATATTCAATTTTGAGCGGGTGACATTCATCATGAACTTGAAGACCAGGCGACACGTCACTAGACTGGGAGAGGGAGTGACACGACACGACAGCTTTGCTTTGCCAAAGATCGCAGATTAGTGTAAGGTATTTTCCGCACTTTTTGTTGATGCTTCACAAACGCACTCATTGCCATTGCAGGATATTAACAAGCGGACTCATGTTACAACTCAGTCTTGTTTTCTTGTTTTCAATGTTTTTTTGTTTACATTATGTCAGCGCTACCGGACTTTTATTTTCAATTTTCATTTGATGCCATCCTTCAAAGTGCGGATAAAATGGCGATGCTGTTGGACGCGAATAACTCATTGATGTTCAAACTGACGAATATCGCGTGATCCTCAACTCAATGTAATCCTTTTCTTTCTTCATGGTTACTACTGGTTACTAACAAAAGCCAGCGCTTCGTCCAGTAACGTTTTTAAGATGCTCAAGCTGTAAAAACTAAATCTACATCGGAATTAATAATCGGATTATTTATTTAATGAATTACATGAATATATTGCATTTTCAATCGGCAATAATACTTCATAAGAACAATGGCTCAAATATGCTGTGATAATTATTTGCAAAGCCGTGTACGTATCTATGTCTCAAAAAATATCCGTGTCTTCGATTTTCTCCCATGTCCATCCGGAACCGCTAAGATTGGGCTTTGCCATGACGGTCGAGCTGCCCAAGTAGTCCGCCGATTTCGAGTGCTTTCCAACCGCTTGTCCTTTTTCATATTGGCCAACATAAGTCCAAAGACCGTCGAAGTACGTGCCTGTTCCTTGCATGAGGTCGTCATCGAACGAACCATTGTACGTGTCCCCATTGGAGAAGGTCAGAGTCCCTCGGCCTTGGCGTTTGCCTCTATGAAATCGACCCACGTAAGACATCTTTCCTCCGCAATACTTGATCCGGCCTTGTCCATGATAAAGATCATTTTTCCAATAACCAACATACTTCCCTCCTGCAGAAGCAAAATGGTCAGCGTTGATATGTTTAATCAAATAATTGATTGATTAATTACCACAAGCAAACGTTTGGACTCCATAACCGTCCCGGACGTCGTTCTTGAACCCGCCGACGTAGATGTCGCCGTTAGCGAAGTGCGTGGTCCCGTTGCCCTCGGCGATGCCGTTGGCAAAGTCACCGTCATAGGTCGCGCCATTCTTCAAGACTTCCAACTTGCCCTTGCCATTCAACTCGCCATCCCGCCATTGGCCTTCGAACCTGAGCTCGCCGTTGGTCGCGTTCTGCACATGAGCCACCCCATAACCACTAGCCATACCATTGCTATCCATGTCCCCCTCATAGCTAATTTCCGTTCCATAAATGTCTGTGAAATCCGGACTGAGTTGTCCTGTCGAAGTTCTACTTGGTGTCGACTGTGTTGTGGTTCTTGTTGTCGATGATGATCGCATTGGTATCGGCTTAGTTGTCGCACTTGGCCTTGCTGGCGTTGGTCTTGTTGTTGGCTGAACCGAAGGCTGCGGTTGAGGCAACTTTTTGTCCCCGGTCGCTTCCTTGATGAACCAATAAATTGACGGATTGGCAAGGTTGGCATAGATTCCGGGGAAATTCGGCGAACCGCATTCCGAGACGGCGCCGAAGACGATCCCGATCTGAACGTAGCGATTCGTTGGCCTTCCCATGTACTGAACGATCGGACCACCCGAATCTCCTTTGCAGGATCCAGGACCTCCAATCTCGTATCCTGTGATTGCAATCCAAGTCATTGACATTCGTTTTGATTGTTAGATTTTTCAAACCTGCACAGATCACAGCATCTGTGAACCCATGCGGAACGGCAGTGCGTATGTTGAGGCCGACCGTTCCACCGTTGACATCATGGGTGTCATCGCAATGGCTGAATGAAAAATCACGAATTTTAATAGTTGATCCGGAATCAGACGTACTTACAAGAAAATCTTTACCTTTTGGGATAGATTGTGAGTTGAGCTCGTCTAAGCTCCGAGTTTGATGTGTTTCCTCTGGCAGTCCTTCCGAATCCCAAAACGGTGACGGCGTGATCTAAGACATGGTTTTGGTTTCATTTTCGAATGACGTAGCGGTCGTAATTATTGCCATACATGCATATTCATCTGGATCATCCGATGGGCTGTCCGGAAGGCAAATTGGAATCACAAATCGGTTGAACCTCAGAGGTTTTCCCAAAATTGTCATCACGGCAACATCATAATAGGCTTCCGCTTTTCCAGCTATTTGGTCAAGAAAAATCTCGTTGAAATGCGAGATGTTGAAATGGTAAAAATCGATGCCTTTAAAGTCCGGATGAATGTCAATCCGCTTGATTTCCCTAACTTCGACGGCGACATCGTCATAAGTTTCTCCCAAGTCTGCCTCTCCAAACCTCAGGAGCCACCTGGAAAAGTGGTATTAATTGCCGTAATTATCTATTTAATCACACAATGAACTTACGTGTCGTCATAAGCGCAATGGGCAGCTGTAAGTACGTGCTCTCTGGAGATAACCGTTCCCCCACATTGATGGACCCAGTTTGCGTCATCGTCAAAATATCCGATTGAGACCATCCAAGGCCAATGCCCTCTTGGATTATTTCTTCCGATGACAGGACCGCCCGCGACAAATCTCACCTCCGAGTTCAACCTTAACCCACAAATCTGGCTGATTTCGCCTGCAAAACCAGGTGTGGGTACAGTTGATGCAACAGCTGACTTTTTATTGTCAGTTGCCATTTTACTGCCATTTACCTGGTACTTCCGGTACGGAATCGCTGAATTGGACGTCGGGGTCGTCGTCATCATTGCCGTTCGCGATTGTTTGTTTTTGGGTAAAGCAATTTCGCTCGGTGCAATGGCCCCAAAAATCACCACCATTCACATGATCATTGACTTCCCCTACGCATTATTAAGCAATATTGATAATTTAATTTTAATTAGTCATTAAAGAGTAAGTACTGACCCTCCACCTTTGTCGAGCACCAAGATATCCCACTTGGGTCGAAGTCCGAGGTGCACGATTTATATTCGATTCCTTGGATTCTAAATGGAAATTGGCAGGGTTTCCGCTCGCCAGACCCCTGTTCTACCACAGTGCAAGCTATGCAAGGATCTGGGATCAGGAGCACAAAAATTGTGAAAATGATCGATACAGTCTTCATTTTGACAGCCATAGTTTTTTCCTTAAACTAGTGGGGTTTTTCCTCTTCTCAAGAAATCCTATGCTTGACAACATCAACACCCTCTAAAATATTATTTTGGTCGCACAATATATAGTACATCTGAGAACCGGTTTGATGCGGAGAACCAAGAAAAGAAGAAAAAGCTAGTTATAGCGAATCTGGTTTGACAACAGCAATGGTATTCCCAAATTGAAAATGTGAAACGCCATTTTAATTGACCATTTTATATGTATTATTTCTTGAAACTTTCGTTTCTCTCATCTCTTCAACTGGCATATTGATAGTTGATAGGCGGTGCACCCCTTGACGAAGGGGAAGGCCAGGTCGAGGTTGGACACGAGGAGCAGTTGTTAGTAGAAGTAGTTAACTGCCTTGAAGATCTTGAGGTAGCTGATGTTGTAGTCCATGGCGACGAGGACGCAGCCGACGTCTTTATCCAAATTCCGAACGACCTCTTGAGCGACCTCGGCATTCCAGACTTCTGGCATCTCGGCTCTCTAGAAATATTTCTTGTCCGACTAAAAAAATCTGAAGTAACTTTTTTTCTTTACTCACTCCAACACCAAAATGCCTGATCCCAACCTCATCTAGCTCCTTTTCGAGGCCGCCCCTGCCAACGATGTAGACCTTCTTGTCAAAGTTGATGTGCTTGATATACGGCGCCGCCAAAAAGGCCGGATTGTAAAAGTTTTCCTTAAGTTCAAAATAATAATAGCCTGAAATATTCTAACTTAACGAGGTTTCTTTTTTTTCTTACAAATGACCCTCCGAAATTCAATTCTTGACATTTTTTCGCAGCCTCTCTACGTGTTTTTGAAACGCTGTTGGTTAGGTATTTTACAGTTTTTCCGATTTCGCGAAATCTTCTTATCATATCTGCTGAACCTACAAGATACACGGGGGAAAAGTTAAAAATGTGGAAAAATCGGAAAGAACATTAATCGAACCTTGGATCGGATTTTGTCCTTGCCAAAGGACTCCATCACAATCTGCCAGCACTGTGTCGAATCGAATGAATCAATAAATAATTCTATTTCATCGTCACTCATCTTTGATATTTCTTGACATTTTGTCAAAGTCATTTTCATAAGCAATTTTTCCAAAAATAAATCAAAGTGCAATCTGACCAAACCTGTTCTAGCAGTTATTAAGATCCATGGCAATCATTATAAGTGTCATCAGCGATGACACAACAGCTTATATTTTCCATGTTTTTGATTATATTTCATTTGGAATTGAATTCAAAATGTTAAATTTAGAACCACTGAATATGACGAAATTATGTCTTGTCGAAAAATATTTTGCATTCTCGTTTTAGACAGCACTTACTTATGTAACCATGTTTGATGATTGTAAACTGTTGTGTAAACATATGGTAATTACGCTTAATTAGTCTTGACTATGCAAAATAAAAGCGCCGAAGTGGATTTATGGAGATTTCTGAGCAAATAATTAAAAGGTCAGATCACCGGTATTTGCCCAAAGTCTAATATTCTTATATTAATATAGACGTCCACACAAAAGTTGTGGGACGCGTCCGTGCTCGCAAGCAATCATGAAACCAAATTTGGCTTTTTCCACAAGCCTTTATGTTGTGCAATGATATTTGGTTTTTTCACAAGCCGTACATGTAATGCGAAGAAATTCCAGTTTTTCACAAGCCCTCTTTGATATTTCTCGACATTTTGTTGAAGTCATTTTCACAAGCAATTTTTGAAATTTGGGTTTTTTCACAAGACCTCTATTTACTGCAACAACATTTGGATGTGGGTTTTTTGCAACCCCTAAAAGTCCGTGTACCGACATATCGCTCCCAACAATTTCACTCCCGGGAATTTCTTTTTACATTTTCACTCCCAACAAAATCACTCCCGAACCTTTTCCTTCCCACACAATTTCACTCCCGATAGGATGGACCATTTTAGCCAATCTAACTGAACCAAATAAGATTTCTCTCATTTTTATTAATACATGTATTTAGATTAGTGGAAAAATGGAGAAGGGCTCAGGTTTTAATTGAGACTTTATTAGCCATATTTAATTTAATGCTCTTTTATAAACTTGATATTAAGTATATTTTTATAATTTTATTTTAAGGATAATATAATTGTAGGATCTTATGAATGCGCGCCTACGCTCTGTACCTCTGTGCAATCGAGCGCTCGCCAGGTGAATTCGTTGCTTAACAGCGCTCCCGCCCGAGCCGGAAAATACATCCAGACCAACGTACTCACTCCCGCAATTTACCGGCATTTGGCGCGTCCATTCGCCGTTACTTTCGCTCCCGCAGATTTTCGGGCTCCTCCGCACATTTTGCGCTCGGGCGGGAGGGAGTGTGCTATGGGAGCGAAATGGTCGGGAGTGAAAATGTTAGTAGCAAAATGGTTTGGGAGTGAAAAGGCTGGAGTATTAAATCGGGAGTGAAATTGTTGGGAGCGAAAAGTCGTACAACCCTAAAAGTCACCATTGAACCAAATTGACTGAGATTAGTGTCCTCGCTCGCTTCGTTCGCTCGGACAATGATTTGAATATGCATATTTGATATTGCATAACCTAATTTAAATATAATTTGAATATTCATTCCTCCTTTTCAATTGTGACCCAAACCTTGATCAAGATTGACATTATGAAATCTGTCGGTCTAATTATTTTTCTGATCTTTGAGCTGGCTTTTGGGTCGGCCAACGCAGCCAACTGTGAGGTGACCCCACCAACGGGAGAAGCCGATGGTAATGAATTTGGGTTGATCTATATCCCAGGGGCCCAGATAAAAGGAGAAGCCTATCTACCCCTATCCCTCGTCATCCAGGACCTGTTTCCAGGAAACATGTGGATAGGAGTTACAGAGGGTTGGTTTGGTAATTTTCCCAACCCCTTGGAGATCGAGGGCGCCATCAACGATTGCTTTCAAAAAGCCCAGTAATTGATTGTTCATTTTCACGAGTTTTTTTTCTTTCTTTAAAGTAAAGGGTTATTTGTAACATTTTAGGGATAATGGATATGCTACCGACAAAGTCTTCCAAGCTGGACACAGCTTGGGCGGGATCATGCTGGAGCAGTGGGCTCTGGACCACCCCGCTATGTCCAAGGGAATTATGATGTTCGGCTCCTACCTGCCCAATGGCCTCTTTGGCAACGGCGACACGAACGTATTTCCGGTACCAGTCTTGACGGTTATAGGAACGCTGGACGGTGGAGCAATTTCTTATCTTGCTCGGTAAATAAATTGCGCGATTTCACGAGTTTTCCGTGAAACCTAAGTAATAAAAATTACTTTTCAGAGAAGCTCGCGAATCCCGTGACGTGGAGACTATGTACCCCGAGAAGGAGGGACAGTTTCCGGTCTTTGCCATTGAAAGGTGCAACCACGCTCAAGTGGCTTCAGGTATTTTTCTCTTGACTCTTGACTCTTGACAATTTTCAATGATTCAAAATTAACCATGTTCGTTTTTGTACAGGCGAGATGCCCGATGTGGTGATAGAAAATGATATTGATCCCGAAGTCGACGGGGAGGAGGCTTACAAGCGCTACGCAGGAGCCGCGGCGTCCTTCATGGTCTCCGTTCAAGATGACCAGTTTGTATCAACCGTCGTGGATGAGGCCAAGGCCACCCTGAAATCTTATCAGGACTACACGGATGACTTCTTGAGGCCGTTCCAAGAAATGCGATTGCTCGAACAGAATGAAGAGAACACCATCTCTCCCTGGACAATGACATCTCAGGGTATCCTGGCTGGCCTTCAAAACTTGGGTAAAAGTCTAATGGACATCTTATTGCATAATTAAGCTAATTATGTAATTTGGCCTTGCAGAAAGTCTTTATGTTGAAAACGAGCTGGTGACCAGCGACAACCTCGGGCCGGTTAAGCCCGAGCTTGACGCCACCGACGACTGCACGGCTGAGGTCAAGACTTACGCGTACAACTCGTACTCTTTCGATCCTTTGGACTTCGGCAGTCTCATATCATCTGATGTCATCAAGGCCAAGTTCAAATTGGCAAGCCAGAAAGTTGAATTTCTTGTAAAGCAGGTAAATCAAAATCATTTTGCAGGAGGACCTGGTGAGGTCGAACTGTTGCGAGGACCCCTCACAGCCTCGCAACCAATGCCGGGATGTCAACAGAGTGGCCTTTGAAAAGGCCATGTCCGTTGCGTCCGAGGAGGCCAAAGATCGCTACATGAAAAAAGGCCGCCAACTGATGTTCGGCGAAGACTACGTTGCCGTCACTGGCATCGGTTGGGAATACTCATTCGGTCTCGATTACAATAAGGTTAATGAAACCCATGTTGAGCTTGTATCGACGGCCTTGATCTCGGAGCCAGACTTCATCATTCCATCGGCTTCGGGAATGCATTACTGCGATCTCCTGTCCCCCTACAGAGCCTTGGAGTGGATCTACATTTCTGGCGTTGTTCATGGTTAAAAATTTGCAATTAAAAGTTATTCATCTAACGAAACCAGCTTACGTCACTATATTTCTGCATTGTGAACAATTCCAGATGAAATCATCACTGTTAATATTTCTCGTGAAAATGTAATTGATGAGATTTAAATTCCCTCCTTTGAAGTGCAAAAATCCGTGAAACATTATAAAAATCCACAACAAAGTACGTGTACGTCCATTGAGGCATCTGCCTGACAGCTTTGAAAAATTACATGTTTCTATGAAACACGGACAGAAGGACGGAGAACCCAAGTATTCCCAATTAATCATACCGTATCGTCATCACCATTGCCAGAAAAAAATGGTTTTTTATATAAACCAGTTTGATTATTGTTTTAAAGCCAGTTTTCTTGCGATAGCAACATCATGAAGAACCTCGTGTTGATATGCGTGAGCATTTTTGGCCTCTTGGCCTCCGAGGTAAGAGGCTGCAGCCAAGGCAACCTCCCCAGCATCAACTGGGTGAATTGCAGGAGTGCAGGATTTTTTGGAGGCCTCTGTGACCATTGCATGAGCGTCAATTTCAGAGATGGCGGATCTCTGGATTACATATGCTTGAATGCTGCCACAGACAACCCTTCTTGGTGCATTTATAGTGGGTATGAACAGGGAAAATTTGCGAGAGAGGGGTTTTGCCGTCTCAACAATTTTAATCCATTTTCTAAATATCTACATAGGACATTACTGAATGATATCAACACGCCTGTTGCGTTATCTGGTCCTTCTGGATGCGAAAATAATCGTAATGCTAAGTTGGAGGTGAGGAATATTTCTATTCTAATTATTAAATTAATTAGTAATTCATGCAATTATCTTTTAGCTGACCATGCCAACTTCGCGATGCAAGAACGTAGGGAGCATTTTCTTTGTCCAGAACGGAGTGACGCAGATTATCCCGGGCCCGTTCAGCAACGGCAACAGGGACATCGTCCAACAGGTGCCCGTGGTCCAAAACCCGAGACCCGTGGGCGGCGGAAACAACAACGACGACAACTGCGCCTTCTGCAACGGCAACACGGACATCGCCGTGCCTATCCCGATTCAGAACCAGAACCCCAGGCCGTCGAGACCGAGACCCTTCACGAGGCCTTTCATCCGACCGGCAAGACCGAGGCCGCAGAGTAACAATAACCGTCCCATTTTATTTCCACAAACCAACTTTTTTGCGTAAAAAAAATCCAAGGACATTAAATTACAAAGGCTTGAAAATGAAAAGCAAATTATTGGCCTCCATTTGTCACACCTGTGAAATTATCTTAGTTAATGCCAAGATCTCCTAAATAAATGCCGACTATTTGTGAGTATCAGTCTTATAATTCATGTGCAGGAAATGACGCTAAAAATATTCAGATTATGCTGGCAATGAAACAATTAAATATTTTTCAACATTCGATTTTTTTCGTGAAAGCTAAAAGTCAGTTCACACACAGGTAGCAGTACATTTTTTTCGGAGGAGAAAAAGAATCGCATTCGCATGCATTACAAATGCAATGACTTATGAGCTTGTTCTGTTCTTGAAGGTTTTGAATTTTGATCTTACCTTCGGTCGTTGAGCTAGATATAAGAGCTGTTTAACACTAAACACAACACAACACATCGATCTGGAAAGCCTCCGTCGATTCCTTCTTTTTCAACCACAGATCTCTAGACTCTTTGTCGCTGACTTCCGCTCTCTCCATTTCATTCCCAGTGAGTAGGATTTTTGGACTTTGATTTTTTTGATTTGATTCTTTTTCTAGATAATTTCTAATTCTACATCAAAATTCAATTCAAATCCGGAGCGTCGCAAGGTGGCAGGTTTCATTTTTTTCGTTTTGGCGGACCTTATTCAAGTCAAGTCAGATCATATCTTTTTTGCAAGTTAGATCGAACCGGCAAATTGGCTATTTTTTCGGTGCAAGATTTTAAAAAAAATCTGCCAATTAGATCCAAAATGTTACAACTCAGTTTGATTTCAAAAAGCGCTTGTATTTGGCGTTCCAATAATTTAATATTGCCGAAAACTCTGACAACGTGTTTTCTCAGAACAGAGTGTGAGCTGGAAACAAGACTGAAACTGATCGTAGAATCCGCTAGCAAATCCATAGAAGGAAAGAATACTGAAAACAGCCGTTTCTAGACCCGCTATGTAAAAAAAGCAAAATCAATATTGGGCTTTGGAACAAAATAATTGTAATGTCCGTCACCTCGCCTTCAGTCGTTTGTCTTGTGTTGGAATGCCGGCCTTTTGTCGTCCGCCGGGTTTCGAACCTGGATCGTCGAAGTTTTGGGTCCAGGACGCATCCACTAAACTACGCCATCCCACCCACCCACACTGAATGATTTCGCCCTATTTATAATCTTGATTGACCATCAATAGAGTAAAGAACGTTGCTGTAAAATAATACCAATACCATGCCAGGAAGCATACTCACGTCTCCGCAATTGTTGTTCGAATTCACTACCACTAGACCATCGCGCACACCACTGAATCTGGGTTAGTTTGGGCGTTTAAGTATTCATGTCAATCATCATAATAGCATAGCATAGCACTGTTGTAAAGCAAGGCGATAGGCGATTTCTTTGCTGCTGAAGTTTGATTTCCGATATTATCATTCGACCAGCGAGGTCGAGGCAACATCCCAACAAGAACAACAAACAGCCAATTTTATTTCCGCTAACCAACTTTCTCGCGTAATGGAAAGCATATTTTTTATTGATTAACATATTTGTGTGCACATTCTAAGGACTTGAAAATGAAAATGAAAAGCAAATAAATATTGGCCTCCATTTGTCACACCTGTCAAGTAGTTTAGTTTCATGACAATTAAATTGTAGGTTATTTACTTAGGCCGACTATTTGTGAATATATCAGTCTAATAATTCCTGTGCAGGAAATGACGCTAGAATTGATCTACATATTTAGATTTACGGCAATAAAATACCTAAATATTTTTCAACGTTCAATATTTTTCGTGGAAGCTAAAATCAGTTCACACAGTACATTTTTTGGAGAAAAGAATCGCCTAGAATAAATCACATTCTTTTACTCTGTTGTCACCAACAATTTTGGTGTACATTAAAAGGCAGATGCAAGTGCACTTGAGCGAATACTTTGACTTGGTTTTTTGGGATTTTTTCGGGCGGGAAATAAGCTATCGTTAATGCAATAAAAGTGTACCTTTTGGCTTCTCCTTGCTAACAACTTGTCGATGCATTTTTCCAAAGTGGTATAATAACCATTAGAGCTGGAAAACTAACACGACTAAGCTAGCGGCATCCATATATCATGTACCAGCAGCATACTAAATGTGTGTACGTGTCGGAGAGTCGGACAAAAGTGCTGCATCACAGTGAATTCTGATTTCAGTTGGAGTTGAAGCACTGCACCCAACTGAATTTGGGGAGCAACAAGCATACACACTATATTTGTCCAATAGAATCGTGCAACACAAAAGATCGACTACAATAAAACATAGAATTTTCAGTGGGGGCTCCTCGGGATTTTCCATTTTTTGCCGCCTGTCTAGAATATTTTATGACACCGTCACTACCACCACCAGAAAAAAAGAACCAAACAGAAACAGCAGTCTGAGTCGAGCTTTGAGATAGTGATCACCTCTGTGGAGCTTCAAAAACCATAATATATATTTTACACTGATGTGTCTTCAAATTTGAAAGCTCTTCAAGATCAAGACTAGAGATAAAAAATCGTGAAATTGGACAAAATCAAGATGAGATTAGAATTTGTTTTGATCTGCGGCCTCGTCGGTCTCGTCCGAGGCTGCAGCGATGACAACCTACCCGATTTCACATGGTCAAGTTGTCCGGATAATATCAACGGGTGCGACGCCTGCATCAAGGTCGACTTCAAGGACGGCCAGGCAGTCGATTACCTGTGCCTGACCTACAACGGCAACAAGAACTACTGCAACTTCCTCGGCCAACTTTATGGCGAAGGACGGACGATCGCAGTCACTGGAGGCTGTCCTTACTCCGGATCGAAGCTCGAGGTCATACTTCCAATCATTAAAAAAATGTGGACCATGATTAAGATTTTTGCCTTTTATTTTCAGATCTCAATGTCCAGTCGGAGGTGCCCCTTTGGCCTCTTCAAAGTCGAGGACGGCGTGACCTCCAGGATCAAGGGTGATTTTGGAGGAGGCCTCGTCGACGATATCGCTTACCCCGACGAGGACGACGACGCACCCTTCGATGCCATGCATGCCGGAGGCGACAAGGGAAACAGCCTCACAATCGCGTCCTCGAGTCTTGTTCTTGTTCTGGGATGCCTTTTTGTCCGAATTTGAGCTCATCACCAAAACTAACCCAACCCAAATTTTTCTAGAAGACTGATTTGTCTGTGCCAACTTAATGAATCGCAACAACGTTACCTTTAGAATGAATCAACGAGGTCTTAATCGAAAATACTTTACTTCTACATATTGTCCATAGTTGCATTGACTTTTAATAAAAAACAGGCAAAAACATTTGACTTTTAAAATAACTCGTGAAAATGCATGAATTTTTAAATGTCTTGGCTGCTGACCTCGAAGGTCACTCCGAACTTGTTCAGCCTGTCGACGAGGCCAGTGTTGTAAAACGCGTACCCCGGAGTGTAGACTCCCCCGGTGCTCGGCAAGTTGTCCAGCTCCCTCCTGATCATGACGGCCGACTGGACGAGGCATTCGGAAGTGGCTCCGTACCCGATGTTTTTTCCCTTAACGAGGACCTCGACCTTCCGTTTCTCTTTGTCGCTCTTGTCGACGTCGGTCTCGTCGGCCCCCGGCCATCCCCAGCCGTACAACCGGTACTCGAAGTTGGTGTTCTTGACCATTTCCTTGGACGGGCCCTCCTTGGTGACGAGGCCGCCCGTGAAAATGCTCGGGTACTGCTCCAGAAGACGCCGTCCAAACTCGAAGGTGGCCATGATCCCGAATAGGATGCCAAAAAAGCCCAAGATGAGGCCATTGAGCAAAGATCCGATCTGGACGTAGCTCCCGACCTGGGCCGGTCTTTTGTTGTCATTGAAATATCTGGCACGCTGGGTCCTCATCATCACTGATCGATCGCTTCCTAAAAAAATATCGTTTTGAATTGATTTGAAAAAAATTGTGAAACTAGCAGGACGAACCTAAGAATGGAGCAACCCAGTCGTTGACAAGGTTGTCCTTGCGCAAAGGCACTTTGTGCTTTTTTAAAGAAGGCTTGGTCTTCGGCAAAGGCTGTGGGTTGAGTTGCTTCCGGATCGGCTTGAGCTCGTCCTGGTGTGCGAAACCGTAGATAGCCGACTGGTAGGTGGCGAAATTGATCAGGGGACCCTCGACCTTGGGCGGCGAGATGACCTTGAAGAAGGCCTCAATCCTGTTCACGGGACCCTGCATGGCTTTGTGCACCTCGCCCTGGCCGACGTCAGCAGGTATGGAGTCGAACCCGCAAGCCCCAACGATGTACACGCCCGCCTTCTCGGCCTCCTTGTGATACTTGAGCTGCATGCTCTCTAAGTATTGAGGTTCGCCTGAAGATTAAAATGAATCGTGAAATTGGAAAAAGCATATTTCCAGTATAGGTCAATGTTTACCGGAAATGTCGACGTGATGGGTCTTGTTGGCAATGCATGCCTTGACCACTTGCTCGCCGAAGAACCTGTACGGGCCAACGCAGTTTAGAACAACCTTGGCCTGGGCGGCCATGTTGTTCAAACTGAGCTCATCTTTGACGTCTGCCACGATGATCGGGACATTTTTGACGTCGCGCCCCTCCTTGGCGACGGCGGTCCTGGTCTCAACCAACTTCTTGTAGTTCCGGCCGGCAATGGCAAAAGTCAATTCCTCCCCATCAGGTATGCAATTGTCCAACGCGTCGTTGACGATGGCACGGGCCATGTGGTCGATGACATACTGTCCAGTGTAACCGGTCGCTCTAAAAGTTTTTGGCATTTACAAGTTACAACCAATATGCAATAGTAGTTTTCAAGAATTCAAGAAAACTCACCCGAAAATGACGAAATCGTACTTCTTCTCTGTACCCGCGGAGGCCATGTTTTGTGTCGGATTTCTGTTGTAGACTAAAGGATGCCTCCCAAGATCAATGTCAGACGTCACACCACGCTGAGGGCAACAGGTCGTTCAGTATACTTTGCACTTTGAATGATTCGATTGTGCTGGAATCTGGAAAACGAGATAACAAGACATTTAAGCTTGAGGCTGCCGTGGCCGTCAAGAAGTGTACTTCGAAGAAAACACGACTTGGCAACAACAAACAGCTGTCATGCATATGACAGTCTTGTTTTCGAGGCCGGGCTAGAGATGGATCGGGCCGGATTTTTTCGGGCTTTTTCGGGCTCGGGCTTTTTGCCTTCGGGCTTTTCGGGCCTCGGGCTTTCGGATAAAAATTTCGGGCTTTTTCGGGCCGGCCTTCGGGCTTTTCGGGCTATTAAGAAAAATGTGATTTTTTACTAAATAAACCCAGAAAATATCAACAAGAACTCCTTTTGTCCCAGCACAATGGAAAAAATAAGATTTTAAGCGAAAATTATGGGCGTTTTTGGAAAAATTGACAGATTTTTGGAAGATTTTAAGACCAAAATTTCCATTTTTACAATACCAGAAAAGTCGGGCTTTTTCGGGCTTTTCGGGCTTTTTTCGGGCTTTCGGGAATTTTCGGGCTTTTCGGGCTTCGGGCTTTTGACCTTATTTAGTACGGGCCGGGCT
>JAAUYL010089731.1_pt1 | contig 17226 bp, 16 predicted proteins | sample 7278011 | NCBI WGS metagenome assembly JAAUYL01 (sample SAMN14350225, study PRJNA611818) | marine sediment metagenome | isolation source: surface marine sediment (1.8m) | place: French Polynesia: Moorea | collected 2018-08
ATGCCGAGAATAATTTTCCACTCCATTACAATATCCCACCTCCCGCAACATTTCTATATCGTATCTACAACGCTGTTCCAAACGTTGAGCTTCTAACAACTTTCCTGCTTTTTCTAATTCCTCTAATTGCTCATTTAATTCCACTTCAATATCATTACAAGCCTCTTCCAATCTTTCTTCAGGAGTAACAAAGTGACGCGCCGGATATACATTCAAAGACTCCAAACTTTGAAGAATCTTTCCAGTTACAGGGTCAACATAACGAATAGCATCTATTTCATCCCCAAAAAATTCTACCCGAATAATTCTATCCTCATAAGCAGGTCCGATTTCCAAAACATCGCCCTTAACTCTAAACTTTCCTCGACCTAAATCTAAATCATTTCTACTATATTGAACTGTCGCTAAATCTCTCAAAATTTGTCGTTGATCGATTTCTTCTCCCACTTCCAAAGAAATAGCAGCTTTTAAATATTCAGCAGGCATTCCCAAACCATAAATACAACTAATCGAAGCCACAACAATTACATCTCGGCGTTCAAAAAGAGACCGAGTTGCCGAGTGACGCAACATATCAATTTCATCATTAATAGAAGCAGTTTTCTCTATATATGTATCCGTCACCGGAATATAAGCTTCCGGCTGATAATAGTCATAATAACTAATAAAATATTCCACAGAATTATCAGGGAAAAAATCCCTTAACTCATTACATAATTGAGCAGCCAATGTTTTATTATGAGCCAAAACCAACGTCGGTCTGCCAACATTTTCAATTACAGAAGCTATAGAAAAAGTCTTACCCGTACCAGTAGCTCCTAGTAATGTTTGAAAATTATGTCCAGCTTCAATATTAGTAGTTAATTGAGCGATCGCTTGAGGTTGGTCGCCAGTAGCTTTAAAAGGAGCTTGTAAATAAAATTTTTCCATGAAAATTTCAGAATCAATTGTATTATTATTTAAGCATTTTAGAATGCTGCACAAACAGCTTAATGAATAATAACAAATCCGGTTATTATAGAACCCATTTGGTATCTTTACCAAGATTCAATTTTTTAGCAGGAGTTGTCCTTGAGAAAAAGCACTTGCAGAAAAAGATTGAAAAATTCTCCCTATCTCCCCTACTTTTAAGATTGGATTTTTCCCATCATAAAATCTTTCCATCTGTACTTCCTTAGTGGAAAATCACAAACATTTTCATTTTCTGAAGCTCCAAAAAAAAAGGCGTGTCAAAGGATTTTCGGTTGCATCCTCACGAAAATTGTGATATCTTGAATTTAGATGGTGTTACTTGCCTAAATACATGACTTTTTATTCAACTAAAAATAGTATAACTTCGAGCGCGATTGCTCTTTTAACTTCAGGATTTGCGTATGGAAAGCATAATTGGTAGGGGTATTCCTCAGGATTCAGGAGAAATGGGTAATTTAGAGGAGGTAGGAGTAAGAATTGTCAGAGTGATTTTTCTGTCTTTGTTAACCCAAAATGCGCTCCTTTTTGAGCTTTTTGGATGGAAAAGCTGGTACTTTTTAAGGGACAAAAAAGGCTGAAAATTTTAGACATCAATGCTTTTATAATTAATCAGCCAGCCCTAAATAAAACCTTTGGCATCTTGCCTACAAAAGCTGTACCTCACTGAAATGAAATGTGCTGCATCAAAAATTAGCAACTATATCTATAAATATCTATCAGGATTTCTCGTGGTAAACGCTACACAAAAAAGACCAGTAAAGTACGCAGATTCAAATATTGCCCTATTACTGACTCCATCCCTACAAAAATTAGCAAAACTACTATATCGCACTTATCTAGAGACCCATCCTGACCAAGTTAGACCACCCCTAGGCGTAGCCATTAGTCCCGTTAGTTATCGAGCTGGTCTAATATTCTCCCAACAGCCAATTTTGTTACCAGGTGAATTTTTTGTCCCTGTAGAATTCATTGAATCAAAAATTTATTGATAAATTAGCTTCGATTTAAGCACTTAGCTATCAGCTATCACCTTATGGGCAATTGGTACACTATACCGATTAACTTAATAAATATATTGGTGTAATATTTACCATACTCAAAGCAATTGGAAAATATTGGAAGAAAGCAATCTCAAAATAGATAAATATCACTTTGAACTTTTGATAATTATATGGCAATAGAGTTCATATAAGACCAAAACTTATAAACTATGAAACTATTAGATTATTTTTTCAGATTACAGCAAAAAGAAAAAAATCCTTAACTGAACTTGAACTGTATCTATACTATAAACTCATCTACCTTCCTACTTCCTGCTTCCTTCTTGCCTCTTCAAAAAATCCTTAATTTAACTCTATTGAATTATATGGACTTACTCAAAATATGGCTATTTATTCTAATTGTATTTGCCCTGGGCGCATCCATCGGCAGCTTTCTCAACGTTGTCATTTATCGGATACCCGCAGGACTATCTATACTTTGGCCTCCATCCCACTGTCCTCAATGTCATAGTCGATTAAAAACCACAGAAAATGTCCCTATATTTGGTTGGCTATGGTTGCGCGGACGTTGTGGTCATTGTCGAAATCCTATTTCTATCCGTTATCCAGTAGTAGAATTAATTACAGCCTTACTATTTTTAGTTGTTTTCTGGAAATTTGGAATTACCATCTCGACCTTAGGCTATTGGGCTTTTTTTAGTTGGTTACTAGCTTTGTCTATGATTGACTTGGACACCATGACTTTGCCTAATCCTCTAACCAAATCAGGATTAATCTTAGGTTTAGGTTTTCAAATAACTACCACATTAGAGACAAATTTTCAAGTCAATAATCTAGTCAGTTATTTAATGGTAGGTATTATTGGAGCAGTAGTTGGTCTATGGCTCCTTGACTTAATATCTATATTTGGTTCCATAGCTTTTGGGCAAACAGTTATGGGTGGAGGAGATGCCAAACTAGCAGCAATGATAGGAGCTTGGTTAGGGTGGAAATATTTACTACTAGCTTGTTTTCTTGCCTGTGCTATGGGAGCATTTGTCGGCGGAGGAGCGATCGCCCTAGGTTTACTAGACCGACGACAACCAATGCCATTCGGACCGTTTTTAGCAATGGGGGCTGGTTTGACAGTTATCTGGGGTAGCAATATATTATCTACTTACCTTAATATATTTTTCCCTGGGTTCTTATCCTGATTTTAAAAAACAGTGGATTTTGGCCATAGTCTCGGAGTTGAGAGACGGTACAACTAATAATATCATCATATAAATATAAAACTATAGGCTAAATCAACACTCATCAAGCCAAACTTTTCCAAACGTTACAAAAATATCTTTAATTTTATAGTCAACCAAGAGAAGTTTAGGATATAGAATTGCGATAGTATAGCAAGGTATTTCGTCAGTGTATCAATCCAGAATTTAAAATATTACTCTAACCTTAACCTGTGGTACTATAGCTCTGTTACTAGACAAGTTACCTGAATAGGTATAGAATACCGGGCTTTACCAAAAATTTAATCACTAAATAATTAATTCAAAAATATTTTAATGTCTCTATTTGATTGGTTTGCAAATCGACAAAAATCAGCCCAGAACTCTCAACAAAGACCTGAACGAGAAATTTCTGATGGACTTTGGCTCAAATGTGAAGCTTGTGGCACTCTAACTTACACAAAAGACCTCCAAGCAAATCAAATGGTTTGCCTAGAATGTGGACACCATATACGAGTATCTAGCGAAGAGCGGATTCAGCAGTTGATAGATGGTAACACCTGGATGCCAATTAACGAACAAGTCAGAGGAACAGACCCTTTGAAATTCCGCGATCGCAAAGCATACAGCGATCGCCTCCAAGAATATCAAAGAAAAACTGGACTTCTAGATGCTGTACAAACAGGTATCGGTAACATTGAAACTGAACCTGTGGCCTTGGGAGTTATGGATTTCCGATTTATGGGAGGAAGTATGGGTTCAGTTGTTGGAGAAAAACTGACCCGATTAATTGAAAAAGCTACTCAAGAGAGTTTACCTGTAGTAATTATTTGTGCTTCTGGTGGAGCCAGAATGCAAGAAGGAATGTTGAGCCTAATGCAAATGGCCAAAATATCTGGTGCCCTAGAACAGCATCGAGAAGCTAAACTGCTATACATTCCAGTTTTAACTCATCCGACTACAGGTGGCGTAACTGCCAGTTTTGCCATGCTAGGAGATATTATTATCGCTGAACCCAAAGCAACAATAGGTTTTGCTGGACGACGAGTTATCGAACAAACAGTTCGTGAAAAGTTACCCGACAACTTTCAGACTTCTGAGTATCTATTGGAACATGGTTTTGTAGACGCAATTGTACCTCGTACCCAATTAAAGAAAACTTTGGCTCAGTTAATTCGCCTTCATAAACCTCATTCTGCGATCCTTAGTTCTGCCGAGTCATTAGAAGCAGGACCATATTGTCATTTACCCCTTCAGACAGAACAGCATAATTCCTTGACAAATGAGAATAAGATTCAAGCTACACCTCAGAATTAAATTCTGGGAGCTTCAAAGGAATTTTTTAGCTGGCTCGATCTAATTAATAAATAGAGTGAAAAAAATTTATGGGTTTTGCTGATATATCAATCCAAGAAATAGCAGAAGACTTTAATGTCCATGTAAATGAGGTGCTTCGTCTTTGTGACCAAATGGGGATATCTTATAAGCATTCTCAAACCCGTTTGGCCTTAGAGGATGCCAAGGCAATCATGTCTCACATATTGGCCCAACAACGAAAGTCTGATTCCTAATAAAACTAGCTAAATACTTGACTAATTGACACTTGAACACTGATAAATAAAAATTAGATCAAAGTTCAATAAATCTGAAGTTTTGTTACTTCAGGTTTTTACGGAAATATTTCCATTAATGAACATATCTGTGTTGGTTGATTAACTTGCCAGTTTTAAGGAGAAGAAACTTGAAAAAATTTTTCATCGCTGTAGTTACCATAATATTCCTAACGTTTCAAACGTTCATCAACAGTGCCACTGCTGCCGAATTAACTGATAACGATCGGACTTTGCCTCTCAATGAGGATGGTGAAGAAGTCGTACTTACTATTAAAGAATACACAAGAGGCAGAAGGGAATTTAATAATGTTTGTTCTCAGTGTCATGTAGGAGGAATTACTAAAACAAATCCTGATGTTTCTCTAGACCCAGAAGTTTTATCATTGGCCTATCCAGCACGAGATAACATAGAAGGTCTGATAGACTATATGGAAAACCCTACTACTTATGATGGGTTTACCGAGATATCTGAGTTTCACCCCAGCATTAAGAGTGCTGATATTTACCCAGAAATGAGAAATCTCACAGAGGATGATTTATACGCGATCGCTGGTTACATTTTAGTACAACCTAAAGTTCTAGGCAAACAGTGGGGAGGCGGTAAAATCTACCGTTAAAATTCTTTTTTCTTTGAAATATTGATTGATGATTTTAGATTATTGGTTTTTTGATGGGAGACAAAAAAATTTGATTTGGTTTTCTCTTCATTAAACCCTAATCTAAAATCTGTTATTTATATTTGATATTTGTAGTTACGAAAATAATAAAAGTAGTATGTTGAATAAATCATTACTAATTCGTTTTATACTAACAATATTGATTATTGTTCAGGTAATAATTTTTAATACTCAATCAGCTCAAGCTGCTGTAGATTCTTATGTAGAAAGATATTTAGATGCTAAACAACCAGTAGAAATAAAACTGAACGAGCAAGGAGAAACAAAGAAGTTTTCTGCTGAAGATTTATCTGATGGAAAACAAATGTTTGCCAAAAATTGTCTCAACTGTCATGTAGGAGGAGCAAATTTAGTCAACCCTCCAATATCTCTATCCTTAAAAAACCTAGAGGGAGCAACACCACCACGAGACAATCTTGATAATTTAGTTGCTTTTTTCAGAAACCCGATGATATATGATGGTAGTGATTATACATATTTCTGTCGTCAAGTTACTGAAAATTGGATGTCTCAAGAAGTAGTAGAAAAAATGGGTGCATTTATTTTAAGAGCAGCACAAAAAGCTCCTGTTTGGGGAGTAGAAGGGATTCAACAATAAATTAAGCTGGAAAAAAATAATCATTAAATAATTGATTTGAAAAGAAGAAAGAGGCAATAGCGATCGACAATACGATTCAAATTGAATTATCCTAAATTTAAGGTGTAGTAGAGACCTTGAAATCAAAGTCTCTACAGTTATAAAAGCTATTATCAACTATTAACCTGGGTTACCACTCCTGCTGTAGATGCTGTAGCTCCAATGCTAGTTTTAGGTGAATCAGCAATCTGTGGTTCAGAGAGATCCAAATAATCCAATGTTTCCAATGCAAACTCTACAGGAAGATCGGCCCCGTTGACCACAACTCCTAAAAACTTAGGACCAGACTTAGTAGATTCATCCTCTTCATCATTTGTTAGCTGTTCTATAACTTCTGTCAACATACCTGATAGAGTATACTGTGGTCGAGTCACAATAATCATCCCATCAGTATATGGCTCTAGAAGAAAAGCATCATTGTTCTGAGTCATACAAGGAGCATCTAGGATAACAAAGTCAAAACGATGTCGCGAGTCCGAAAGCAGCCTTTGCATTTCACTTGATTCAATGATTCTTCCTGGTTGTTTGACAACACCAGGACTAGGTACCACATAAAGATTTTCTATCTCTGGTACTTGTCGAATACAATCATTAATATCCCCATAATAACGAAGTGGTTCAGCATAGCTATGTGGATGAGGAAGAATTTTGAGAGACTCAGCGTTTGATGGAGACCTTAAGTCTGCTTCGATGACCAGTGTTCGTTTGCCTGCTCGTGCAGCAGCGATCGCCAAATTATAAGCACAAAATGTTTTCCCTTCTCCTTTAGCTCCACTACTTAAGACCAAAACTTTTGGAGTTTGACTTCCCTGACGGTGCAAATTTGTCCGCAACTTTTCATAGAATTGTAGATAAGGTGAATTACGCTCCAATAACAAAGGCATTTTCTCTAGATCCATATCTATATCTAGGTCTAAAAGCATCACATCAGGCAACAAACCCAATAACGGCACATCTTTTTCCTTTAAAGCTGTTTTGATTTCTTCCCAAGAATAGAACTTGCCAGAAAGCATTCCCAAGACAAAAATTAAACCTCCACCAAGAACTATACCTGCTAGTCCTCCTACTGCCATCATTAAAGGCATACTTTTTTCTCCTACCTCACCTTTCTTAGCAACACCAGCTTTTTGAGCAATGGCTAAACTGCTAGTTATCTCTGCCTCTGCAGCCTCAGCATCTTCTAAAGTAGTTTGCATATTATCAAGACGAGACTTCTTCACAGCAACTTCTTCTTGTAAATTAGCTAATTCTAATTGCTTATCAGGGATAGTTTTATACTCAATTTCCAATTCCTTCTCAGTTTCAATAGTTGTTTGTAGCTGTCGTTCTAACTGCTCCTTTTGAGCTTTCAGAGAAATTAGGGTTTCTGACAATTGTTGTCTTGTAGGATCTAAAGAAGCATCAACTCGAATTTGATCTACCTGTCTCAATGGTGCTGCAATACCATTACCTCCTAAAACTTCTGCCGCACGTTGTTGTAGTTGTTTTTCTGCAACTTGTTTTTGCCTACGCAACTCAACTACAGGTGGATATTGTTCTGTAAAATCTAATAATAACTTATCTAACTCATTTTCTACTTGATACAACTGCACTCGGAGATTTGCTATAATTGGATCGGCAGCGAGTGCGCGCGCTACATAAGCTTGATCTGCAGTTAACCCTAACTGTTCCTCTAAACTATTAATTTGAGCTTCTACCCCTTCTAACTCTAACTTAATCTGAGTTTGTTGTTGTCGGACACCTGCGATCGCTGCTGGTAAAGCAGCAGCTCTTGATGTGATCAACAAAGCTTCTTCGTCTCTTTCAAATTTCTTTAGTTCCTGTTGAGCGTTTCTCAATTCTTCAATTGCTCCAGGCAAACGTTTTTTTACTTCATCAATAATAGTTGTTTGATAAGTAGCATTAATTTTTCTGCTTTGCTTGACGATTTCTGCCATCAGTACATCTACTGCTTCTAGAGCTTTTTCTGCATCTGTATCTTCATAAGATACATAGTATATACCTGATTTTACAACTAATTGTGCTCCCTTCAGCTTTCTTGGGTCTACCAAAACCTTTTCTGCTGCTGCCTGTCTAACTTCATCATTTAGCAACATATCTGGGGTAACTGCCGCAGCTCTTTCTTGGATTGTACTACCAGTATTAGAAAATAATATAGGAGGACTAATACTCCTCAATGTACCTAGAATTGTATGTTTTGGTTCAGGAACTGGCTGCAAAGCAACTATTCCTGAAACACCTAATGCTACTGCGAAAGTTGCTACTCCCACCCACTTGTATTGCTCTAAAGCAATTAAATAACGTTTAACAATTGGTATAGCCATAATCCAGTTTGTATTGATAAATAGAATATATTCAGAATTTAGTTTTTAGCTATTCGAGCCATTGAATGTTTTATTCGATTAAATTTTTTTGCCAATATCCCTACCTTCAATAGATAGTCATATTTAATTTTAAATTGACTTGATTAGCTAATTACTTTACTACGTTAAAACAGAAAATCAATTCACACAATTAGATTGTAACAGAGGAAATAATCGCTTCAGAGCAAAGGCCACAGTTCTAGAGTGGACTAAGTTAGTGAACTTTCCAGTTTGGCCTTTTTATTGTCCCTCAGAGCTACTGTTCAACTTAGCCTTATACTGCTTCATAAAACCGATATAAAAGGTCATATAGGGATATTTTACTGTTTACTTCCTGTCTCTTGGTCAGCATTCCCTTGCGTCTTACGCCGACGCGGGGTCTGACCGCCTTCCACCGGAACTGTCGGCAGCACTCCGTCCACAGGTATTAACGATCGAGCTGACCGCATTTTTTAAATTTATACTTGCATTCAAATCTCTATCCATTGACAACCCACACTCGGGGCAATCGTAATTCCTGATATTTAAGGGCATATCTTGGACGTGACCGCAGTTTGAACAAGTTTTTGATGATGGAAAGAATCTATCAACGATTACTAATTCAGAGTCATACCATCGTGTTTTATATTCTAGCTGTCTCGGAAATTCATAAAATTACTATCTGCTAACTCCTGCTAGCTAATTTGTGGTTAGTTAACATACCGCGAACATTCAAATCTTTTATGACAACAGTGCCGTGGTTCAAGGCTTACGTATGAGCGTGTCTTTACGAATGTTAGCTACCTTCGTGTGCAGTTTGGCAATTTTAAGTTGTGCTTTTTGCCAGTTAGCAGAACCTATTTCTTTGTGACGATTTAGATATTGACATCTAGAGAGTTTAGCCTCAAAGAGCTTATAGGACTTAGGGCTAACAAAAACTTCTCCGGTGTTTAAAGTTGCTAATGTCTTAATGCCTAAATCTACATCTACAACTTCAGTTTTGTTGGGTGTGGGTTCTGAATTAAATTCAAAGCTACAGCTAAGATACCAAGGTGATTAAATTAGTTGTTGCTTCAATAGGTTCATAGGTTTTCACAACATTCTATGTTAATGAAAAGCGCTATAATTCCTTGGCTATTTTCTTCAATGAAAAATATCATTTCGTCGTTCATGGTGTTAATATAAGTAAGGTTAAGGGTTAAAAGTAAATAGTCAAAAACGATGCTACCCGACATGATATTAAACTTTCTTACTTCTTATTTCTTCTTTCTTCTTTCTCCATTACTTTCACTATATTTAAGTGAATCGGTATTTATTAAAAGCAACAGAGGTTAATTCCTCCGAAATTAGTGCTTAAAGCAACATTGAGAGTCTCCATAGATTTAACTAGCCACCAAACCTTACCAGAAGTCGATCCTTGATAATGCTTAAACAGAATGGAAAACCTTTCTTCTAAATAAGGTTGAGCTTGGCGACAAAAGAGTACAATTTTTAATAACATACCAATAACTTTTATCGTCCCCAGATTATTAATTAAGTCATAAAAAACAAAATGTTTAGGTTGTTCTAGACTATCGATAACTATAAAGTTTAATAACTTTTTGCAAGTACTTAAAATCAGAAAATTATTAGGTTTATTACTATTATTTTGAGAAAAGGTATTTTGCAATTTATGATATAGTTTATGATTAAATTTACGTTTGCCGTAACTATAGTCAATTGTATCAGTTAAGTATTCATATAAACCATCTTTAAAACTGCGATAAGAATAAGTTAAGTCACAATAGCAACGAAACATTTCAGCTTCGTTTCGCAATGTTTGACGACCATCAACTTTTCCAGTGAAATATTGGATAGCATCATTTAATTCTTCGTTTTTCATTAGAGTAGGATTTTCGACAGAATTGCTTTTTCTGGGCAACCTTTGATAAGTAATATATTTAGATAAATCTACTTCATATTTTTGTTGCTGCTTTTGTCTGATTTTTATAATTTCTTCTCGCTCTTCATCAGTGGTATCCTTATTGATAAAGCTGTTTTCATATAGATATGGATATCGATTAATTAATTTTCCCAGCGTCTTATCTTCAATTTTTGAATTTTCTTCAACTTCTTTGATAAACATCTGAGCCAAACGTTTTAAGGCCAGATATTTTTCAGTTTCAGTAAAACTGCTAGTCAAAGTCCGTATACGTTTAGAAGTCCAACAAGTAGCCAGGCGATTTGGTTTGAGCTGGAAAAGATTGACTAAGTCTGGAATTGATTTTTGCAGTTGTGGGGTTTGTAACCAACGGTTAATTAATATGTAGCAACTTCTGTTGAGGATATTATGAAAATCTTCTTCTTCAGGATCGGCATCAATAATTGTTTCCATTGCCTGCCAAATTTCGGGGATAAAGTATCCAGAAGCATCAATAAATAGAGTCTTAAAATTATCAATCGAATCTTCAGGCTCTTGGTGGCGGGCTAAATGTTGTAAATGCTGATAAAGTTGCTGTTCTTCTTTGGTGGATTTACGATTATTTTTAGTTGATAAATAGTTTGACATTTGTATAATACTCCCTGAAATTAATTATCAACTAATTTCAAGATGCTTTCAAAAAACTTAATTTTTGTGAAAATAAATTATTATATTTACTGGAATAAATCTTATAATCTATGTTCAATTGTGATTTAAAAGATATTAATAAGAGTAGTTCAAGCCAAATCTTTGAGATAATTGTAGTAAATTTAACTACTCTAAAATATTATTTATATTTGTATTTACAACCAAATATTCACGGCGGAATAGATATCCAAGACGGAAGAAATTTGTCAAATATAGGTTACACCCTTATAGGTCGATTATAGTCTAGAATCACTTAGCTTTATATGAAGATTTGGTAAAGAATTTGAGAGTAGGGCAGATTTTTTTTATGATAAATATACTGAGATACTTTCAACACAAATGTCTATAGTTGAGTGTTAATACGGATTATTTGATTACAAATAATCACTAATAACCTATTTTTCACTATAAATATATAGGGGTTCTAATATTAATGAGGTATGGTATTTTTTTCTCTTCCTATTCCCTAAAATCCAAAAATTTTATACATTAGGACAGTGAACAAGGCTATAAGCAATTTGTCGTAAAATTGAACAAAAATTATAATTTGTGAGTAACATTAACTTTAGCAATTACTTCATAAACTAATGTATGAAGTTTGATATTCAAATTTAACAACTTGATTATTTTTGATAAAAGTTATTCAGCTTTGCTCTCCTGGTTAATAACAGAAATAAATATTATATATAGTTTTTTTTTAATAATTATAAAATAAGTAGAAAAGAGAATAAGAAAAACTAATTCTAACTCCGTTTATAGTAAACAAATTTTATTTCAATTGTTTGATTAGGATACCTGCAATTTTCTATCTTTTGAAAGGTCAATTCAATAGTAGTTGATATTTTGTAATATTATAGGTACTTTCTAATCGGGAAATTTTAAAATTTATACTGTTTAGATAAATATTTGCGACAAATCTATATATATACACAGTTTTGTAACATTTTTTAATCAAATTGGCACTGTATATGTAGACATTTTATTGTTAATGTGTAAGTATTCAGGTCCTATGGAAAAGCCTATAAATCTTGGTGGATCAGTATTTCCAGCAATTTCCTTCAAAATCCTATTCTCAATTAAAGATTGCTACAAGCCTTTATTTTCCTGATTATTGAGAATGAGGCTTTTACATTGCTGAGTCAGTCATTTTCAGAAGTCTCTCTATAACTGGGTTTGAGATACCTGAATCCTTACGTTAATGTAGAAAAATCTTGATTAATGTAGCAAAATAATAATCACAGAAATCAGAGCAACAGAGGATAAGATGACAAATGTTTTGGTGGTAGAAGATAATTCATTTAATTGGAAAGTATTTGAAAAAGTTTTGACAAAATTGGGTGGTTTTGCTGCTCAACTGAGGGAAGATGTAGAAACAATCATAGAAATTGTTAAAGCTAATAAAGCAGACATTATTCTAATGAATATTTGTCTGGAAAATAGTTATTATAATGGCAAACCAATCAATGGAATTGAAATTACTAAATTGTTAAAAGCAAATCCCCAAACCGCCAAAGTGTCTATTATGTTAGTCACCGCAATTGGCACTATACAGGATAGTGAACATTATATTAGGCTTAGTGGAGCAGATGGTTTTATGGGTAAGCCAATCGTAGATAATCAAATGTTTATCTCGCAAATAAAATCACTGATTTTTGCCAAATACTAATTTTGTTTTTTTGCCACTATAGCAATCCTATTTTATTCGTGTCAAAAATCTTACTGCTTTTTAGGGAACACTTAACTGGGAACAGGCAACAGGCAACAGGCAACAGGTGGGAGTTTCAGTTTTTTTTATTTACTTTTTGATTTGTTACGACCTATTTAGGATTGCTATATTAAAATTATCGTTGCTCATTACTCAAATATTCAAAAAGTATCAAAAAAACTATAGTCCCTAAAAAATAATAGTAGGGATTCCTATTTTACCGCTCAAATTTTGAGTATTAATAGGGAATTTTTCCTGACAAATAAAACCGCAGCTATAATTTACTTGTCAAAACTAAATATCAGAACTATGATATGACTATATTTGCCTAATATAGATTATCTTTCAAAAGCGATCGCTATGCTAGAAACACAAGCAATTCTATGGCCTAGTTTAGTCACAGTTGCCAGTTTATTAATGTATTTTGTTATAACTATCAATGTTGGTAGAGCTAGAGCTAAATACAAAATTATGCCGCCTCAAATGACTGGAGACAAAAATTTTGAGCGGGTAGTAAGAGTACAACAAAATACTTTAGAACAACTAATTGTATTTTTACCTTCTTTATGGCTTTTTTCTCTATTTGTTAGTCGAGTATGGGGTGCTGGTATAGGTTCGATTTGGGTATTGGGGCGCATCTTATTTGCTTGGGGTTATTATCAGGCAGCGGAGAAACGAACTCTAGGGTTTGGTATTAGTTCTTTAAGTACTATAGCTTTACTTATAGGTGCTTTGGTAGGAATAATACTACCTCTGTGGAAAACTATTTCATAGCTATAATAAATTTAGATAGAGGTGAGTTAAAATAGCTTCTATCTAATTTTAATTTTTGTTCAACATGAGGAAAAAACAATGTCTGAAAAACCGGTATTTAAGATTAATCAAAAACTTTTTAACCAACTGAATAATTGGCAAGAAAAAATGGAGGCGAAAGAAAAAAATGAAGCAGAAGCAGAAATAGATGTAAATAATCAAGATAAAAAATTGATTGATTCTCAGAAAGAAAAAGATTAGGGTGGCTTAAACAATTTGGAAAAAAGATTGTTAAGGTAGGGGTTTAGTTACTAAACCCTTACAGATGCTAGGTAGGAGGTTTTAAGTAGTAGGTAACTCTTAATGCTACGACCATACTAAATTCGTAAGCATTCAGCTATTAGCATTCAGCTAGCCTCCTGCGGAGGAACTGCGTTAACAGCTTTTAAAATAATCAAGCAAAGACTAAGATTAGCTGAGAGAAATATTTCATTTCCTGCGGAATACTGCGAAACATATTTCACTCCTTGACTACTAATTCCTTCTTCCAAGGTAACGAGTTAATAACTCATAGCTGATAGCTGTTAGCGCAGCTCCTCTGAAAGAGGCTAGCTGACGGCTGAATGCTTACCTAAATTCAGTTTATCTTCTTCCCAATCCTATTAGTTATTTCTCAGATTATTTGATAAAATTAGTATTAGACAGTCATCATAAATTTTAGATATTGACTTAAAAAAATAATTAAAAATTTCCACCACCGGGCAGCAAATTTTCCTATAAAAATAACCTGAAATGGTTCGTTATGTGGGAGCAATATTAACTCATATTAAGCTTAAGTAATAACAATTTCATAAAATGTTGCTAAGTAGTCACGCAAAATTAATTATACATACTCTCAAAGTTAAAAGCAGATTTTTTAAAGGTAATTGATTTTACCTAGGCACTTATAGCAGTGAGCTCTGGTATATTTGCAGTCCAAACCCTCTAAAGTAATCCTGAGTCAACCAAAATTGTAAATACATCAGCGCACTTTGCTATGTATTGACTTTACTGGTAGGTGGAGCTGATAAATGTAAATATCTTAAATAGTTTTGTACAGGATTTTAGTCTCACTATCTTTTGAAAATTTGGTATGATTTTTCTAATATCCACACTCTAAAAAAGCTACAAACAAATATTTTTGACCAGTAATCAAGTAGGTGGGTGTAAAAAAATATAAAACCAATAGGCAGATGCCAGATGAGCTCAGAGAAATTGTTTAATTACTATCCACAGTTCTTACGTTCCGGTTTTCCCTCTCAACAATCATTTTCTATTTAATTTGACCTACCTACTTAAGTGGATATAATATTATCTATACTCTCTATATTGCTACACGGAAAGCAAAAACCAAAAACCATTCATATAAAACTTGACTAAAATATCTTTTTAGCTTTTATCAATGTCAAATACCTTAATGGGTAGTCCTATAGTTATAGTTATGAAGCAAAAAGCAGCATTAGTAAAATTAAAAGATTTAATCTTACAAGCAAAAACTGCTAATCAATTAAGTGCAATTATTATTGACTATACACATGAAGAAATTATTCAAGTTTACGGTCAGTTAACATCAAAACAACAAAGAAAAATTAAATTAATCTGGCAAAAGTGCAAAAATTAAGTCTTTCCCCACTCTAATATTCCTACTCTAACTCTTTAGCATTTCTCATGCTAGTGAGCGACGATTATATTATTGGCGTTACTGATTTTTGGTATGATTTATTTTCTTGGGGATAATAGTCCGCATTGCGGTAGCGATCGCCCTCACTATTGAATGACAAATATTTTAGATTATTCAGTTTTTATTTTCATACCTTGATTCAGCAACGCCCTATTATTATTTTCTTTTGCTTGTTGCCTATGTTGCCTAAAACCTAGATTTTTTTACCTCAGTAGTATGGCAATTAATTTATCACTTTTCTACAGGATGTTGTCCATAAAAAGGTAATGCTTCTGACCAATGGGGTCTGTTTCCTTTTTGCCATTCTAAATGAGCTAATTCTAATAGATTGACAACATATTTTCCTAAAGCATTTTCAACCTGAATTAACTGATAAGAATTTTCCCAGTTTTCTAAGATTTTTTCCCATGCTGCGGGATTCATTAGTGTATCTTCTAAAAGATGATTGATACCCATTTCTTCTGCCTGATAAATAGCTGTAAATAACTGCTCTCTTTGAGCTGGCATTTGTATGGATAAATTCTGAATTTTATGTTTATATGACCAAGCTATAGTTGCTAAAGTTGAAATTGCAAATAGTGGGATATCTAACTGTTGAGCTAAAGTTCTAGCTGTGACTACACCAATACGAGTACCTGTGAAACTTCCCGGACCTTTAGCAACAGCAATAAAGCTTAAATCTTGCCAAGTTTGAGGTGGCATAAATTCTTGTAATTTTTGGTGTAAGTGAGTCGATAGGTCTCGCCCTAAGTTCCAAGTTTTAGAGCGAACACTTTCAGGAAAATTACTAATAGCTAAACCTAACTCAGGACTGGTAGTGTGAATTGCTAAACCATATTTTTTTGGTGTGTTTGTCATTTGTTTGAGGTAAGAAGGAAATGTAGATGAGTCTATGGGTCTCGCCCTAAGTTCCAAGTTTCAGAGCGAACACTTTCAGGAAAATTACTAATAGCTAAACCTAACTCAGGACTGGTAATATCAATTGCTAAATCAGATTTTTTTTGGTGTGTTTGTCATTTGTTTGAGGTAAGAAGGAAAAAGAAAAGTAGATTGGTCTATAGAATCAATTTGGCATCTTTTACATTGATTTTCTTTTCTACAACCTGAGCGATATAGCCGCCGCAGGAAAAACTGTGGAATGCTGCGCAAACATATCGCGCAGCGTTTCATGTCGGCGACAGCCGAAAAGCGGAACTGAGTTCTATCACGGTATAAGTTGAATAAAAAATCATGTATATAGGCGAGTTACATCATATAGTTTTTATAATATCACAAAAATTGTGAGGATGCAACCGAAAATCCTTTGAGGCGCAAATTTTTTTAGGAGCTTCATAAAATGAAAATTTTAGTGGTTTTTCATTGAGCAACTTATAGATTAGATGGGAAAAGCAAGGATATGAGTTTATGGTAGCTTTACAAGATGAAGATATTTCTGGTATCGCTCATGGGGAAAATTTCTGAATACTTGATTGTCTTTTAGCCAGTAAATTTAGTTGAATAAAAAATCATGCATATAGGCGAGTTACATCATATAGTTTTTATAATATCACAAAAATTGCGAGGATGCAACCGAAAATCCTTTGACGCGCGAATTTTTTAGGAGCTTCATAAAATGAAAATTTTAGTGATTTTTCACTGAGGAGGGATAGATGGAAAGATTTGATAACAGGAAAAACAAGCACATAAGTTGATTTGAGCTTCACAAGATGACAATATTTTTTGTTTTGTTTTTCGGGAAAATTATTGATTACTCAATTTAACTTCGGAGTGGTGATGTGAATTGCGAAACCAGATTTTTTGGGTGTGTAATTCATTGAGTTGAAGGAACAAGGAAGAAGGAAAGAGAAAAGTATGGGTGTGTAATTTATTGAGTTGGAGGAATAAGGAAGAAGGAAAAAAGGAAAGTAGATGAGTCGAGCGCTCTGGTCTGAAATTTCAATTTTGCCCAAGGAATATTTTCGAGAAAATTACTCATAGCAGAATCTAA
>JAAUYL010048111.1_pt1 | contig 17216 bp, 16 predicted proteins | sample 7278011 | NCBI WGS metagenome assembly JAAUYL01 (sample SAMN14350225, study PRJNA611818) | marine sediment metagenome | isolation source: surface marine sediment (1.8m) | place: French Polynesia: Moorea | collected 2018-08
GCGTCCAGATACAGCCAGGCCAAGAAAAAAGACTACTACCCAACAAAACGCTATCAGAAACCTTTTGACATGGCAATCGACACGGCCGAAGAGACTGCTGCCGTCCCAATCGAGGACAGGCTCGAAAAGCTCGGCCTTGTCTATGTGCTGATAGATCATGATGCTGCCACCGCTACCGTCCAACAAGAAGAAAGCAAGGTCAATGACAAATCTGACACCGTCAAGGAGAAGACGGTCAAGGCTCCACGAAAGCGGAAGTCATCGACTAAACCTGGTGACGGCGGGACTCCTGGGAAGAAACGCAACCGATCTCCGAAAGCAAAAGCAGCACCAGCATTGTCATCGCGAGTGACAACAAAGAAGGCCCCGAGTTTATTAAAGCCCCCCGGAGCCGTGTCAGCAACGCCATCATCAAAACCTGCACATCATCAACATGTGATTAACAAACAACAGTCGACAGAATCCGAGTCGTCAGAGAAGACAGGATCATTTGATCCTTATGAGTTCAGTGATAACGATGAGAACCCGCCGCCACTCTGCGTTGACATCTCCAAGCCGTCCAAGCTGACCACGACCAAACCTAAACTGAAAAGTACAAATGCCATTGTCGAGGCACCCCTCGTTCCTCTCGTATCCAAAACGAAAACACCGACAGGAAAAGCAGCAAAGACTAGAAAACCATCAGGCAACAAAAGCAAAGCTAACAACAAGATCAGTAACGGGAACAGCCCCCCGCCGACCGTTCGCGTCAGCACGCCGGACGCAGATCTAATCCAGGACATCATGTCGACCACCAACATCGACGATGACTCGGCCCTGGCCAAACTATTGGAGAGTGACACCGATGAAGATCAGCCTGATACTGAACCCAAGCTCGGCAGCTTGATCTGGGGTCGGATGGCGGGGTTCCCCTACTGGCCCTGTTTCGTTACCCAGAGTCCCGAGGGAGAGTTTAGAAAGGACCACGCCAAACGTGGCGGCATCAACTTTCACGTACAATTTTTCAATTGGAACGACGAGTCGGCCTGGGTCACATCATTTATGCCTTGGTGTCCAATCGACGAGTACCAGAGCAAAGCCAAGACGGCTTGCCCGAAGGGTCCGAACACACCGGAAGGCAAGACCTGGTACCCGCCCGTCAAGCTCGTGGCGAAATGGAAAGGTGCGGTGATAGAGGCTCAGAAAACAGCAAAGATGTCGCGGAGGGAGAGGTACGAGAAGCACGTCGTATTCTACCACCATCCGTCGGACGAGGAGCTGCTGGAAGCCCAGCGCCTTGGTATCCTGGATGCTCCCAAGCAAATCTTGACGGCGGCCGCCAAGAAGCAACTGCCATCATCGACTCCGAAGCCGAAGTCGAAGAAGCAGAGGAAGAGATCGTCGTCGTCGACCAATTCACAAAAGTCGACTGAAAAACAAGAACAGCAACAGCAGCAGATGGAACCTGTGAAAAAACGGAGACGGAGCAAATCAACAACTACTGTTAAGAAGGTGCTCAAGCCGGAAGACAGACCCTGTCCGGCGTCAAAGAAGAAGAAGAAACCTGAAGACCCTGATGTACCTGTTGACAATGTCAATGACCGCCAGCCCAAGAGAAAGTCCGAGTATCAACTGCCACAAGGTTGGACACATCATGTCGTCCAAGGTCAAGGAGAGGAGACAGCTGTCACCAAGGATGAGTTCCACAGTCCCGAGGGGAGCGTGTATCAAAGCTTGAACGAGGCCATTGCAAGACTAATGCAGCAGAATTGCGGACCTCCCTCACGATCTAGATCCTACACGACGTCCGACTCGGATCAGATCAAGACAACCACGACAAAGTTCGGCTGGTTCCTGGAGAGCACGGACGCCATGCATTTCCGGTTGATACCCTACACGTGTGATGAAAGCGCCGGTGCCATTGAAGGACCAGTGGAATATTTGAGAGACGAGTCCCTGCCTCCGAATTGGTCAGTAAGGAAAGTCCAGCGAGATCCTTTTACCTGGGACTACCTCTATCAGCCGACCCAGCAGCAATCAGACAAGAAAGACATCAAGTAAGTAAAACTTTATCGATCATGGTTTTCTGTATTTTGACTTTTGTTTTGCACTTTTAGGTTTACAAGCAAAGTGGCAGTGGCAAGATTCGTCGAGGGGATGGGCCACCCCGCCGTTGAGATCGAGCAGATTCTCCACAACTTTCCCAATCTCCGGGACTGCCTGCCCAAGGATCCTGACAATCAGTTCGCAGACAATGACAATGACGACAGCAACCACTCCGACGACAACATGGTGACCACCATCGTCCTGACCGAGTGGAGCGTGGAGGATGTGGGGCAAGATCCAGTGTTGGCAAAGACTGTCATCCCCTGCTACTGCGACATGGTCAAGCTGCCTGATGTGTTTCTGGAGCATCCAGTGGTTCGAGTGCGAGACTCTGAGAGTGAAATGGTGATCACCGATTTCTACACGGGCGACTTCATCGCCAAGAAGATCATCTATGACTGAAAATATGCAGCTAAATAACTTATTTGTCAATGTCCAACTATCAGCAAAAAAACAATCCCACCCAATTACAAGAAAATGGTCTATCTTATAATTAGGTATGGCTCCTATGTATATCAATTGAACATATCTCTATCTAGTTTTCACACACTATTTTACAACACAAAATTGAAGCTTTTACCTCTGCGATATAAAAAAGAAAAAAAATGAAATCAATCTGAACAACTTTTAGCAAGATTTAGCTAAATGATGTGGCGCTCTATGTACAAAACTTGTAGATAGATTTTTATTGATGAGCTATTGGCTATGCAGCTAAATTATTTATGAATTTGATTCTGCACACCACTTTGCAATATATTGGAAATTACAATTTTATTGAGCTATTTAGATATTTTAAAAAAATAAAATCTGCGAAATTTTACTGTCCTTGTTAAAATCTACCTATGAACTTAAGTATCATAACACATTTTTTTTGAAAATTATTCAAAAACTATCACGCATTTAATAGTGTTGTGAGTTGCTTACACAAAAACCTGTTAAGAAGGAATATGTTCGTGTTAAAATTCTACAAAAACAAACGTTGGTTCAATAAAAAAAACTCGTGAAAAGACAAAATAGAAAATAATCATTTGCTTGCTTATATTTCACATGTAAAATGTTGATCTTTCTACATAATTCATTCAATCTAATCAGTGGCGACAAGGACTCCTTCAAAAGTTTGCTCGTCGACCTGCATCAATTTTATCGGCAATGGCCGGACTTCCTCCGAGAGCAACTCGTTGAAGATCTGGATGTCTTCGTTGCGGTTGGGCCGCTCAACCTTGTGGACTTTTTTGCAATGGTAGAGGACGTTGTCGGCGCGATTCGCTCGGTACTCGCACAATTTGCACTTGTACGGCTTCGAACCGGTGTGAATCCTCAAATGCTGAGTTAATTTTGTGTGCGTGGTGAACCCTTTCTGACACTGGACACACTGGTAGTCTCTCTGTTTGGAATGGGCGGCAGCCATGTGCTGTTTTAATCCAGCTTCTCGTCGGTACTGATTACCGCAGATCTCGCAGACGACATTGCGAGCCTTGGTCTCCGAGTGTGTTTCTGAAAAAGATTCATAAAACAATTAGTCATACGGCATGGATAGGTCGATATTTTGTCTGAGAAAGCACTTTGATTTTCCTATTTCAATTTTTGAGTTGCGTGGAACCGAAATAGGAACATTTTTGCAGTCATGGCGGAAGGATTGACTGTTCGTCTTTATTTCGCGAGTCTCGGAGGGGAAGAGTCCAACATTTGGAATAATATCCGAGAAGGACGACTGATCGCCGATGGAATTCATAATCGAATGAAGAAAAACGAGCTGCGAGACGTTCCTAGCGTCCAGCATGAATTGGACTTGCAATTGGCGGGTAAAAATATAACTGTAGCCTTTTTTGCCGACGTCTACCTCCTGTCACACGTGGAAGCAAATTACAAGCTGTCCGAGAACCCCTTTATCATGGCCTACTTGCATCCTTTCATAAAAGGTATCCTGCATAAGTAGATATGGAATAGAAAACAAGTGTAGTTTAATTTTTCTGTCTTGGAATGTGTTTTTGAGGTCTTAGTCAGCACCTCGCTGGAAGACTGCTTGCCAACCGGTCTGGTCCAAACTACTACAAAGCTGGACACGGTGAGATCAAGCCCTGCTTGAGAGCTTACTTCTGGTCCATGTTTCCAAAAGAGGAAAGTACATTTTTTGCCCTCTTGCGCCAGGACAAGAGGAGTGGCATCAACTTGCTTCACCGAGAAATGGATGCTAAAGGGTAACAGTTTAGTAATTACGTCTATAACTTTGCTGGTCGACTAACTTCTTGATATATTTTTAAGGCTATACTGGATGCTCCATAAGGCAATGGAATACAACATCGACATCGTTCAGTACTTGTGGCATTTTGATCTACGCCATCAAATTCCAAACGACAGGCTTCTTTCGCTCTTAAGAACGCCTTCGACGTATGCATTATTTTCGTTCTTTATGTGATAAAATGTTATTACAGAGCAAAGAGATCTATACTACTTAGGAACGCCAATCACCTGTTGACAAACATGAACGAGGAAACCTTGCGCAGGTTGCAAGAACTGGATGAGGCCAGAAATCTAAGAATTTGCAAGCCAGAAGCGTGGGAGAGCTTCATAAAAAGGGCACAAACTAAAGATTGGAGCAACGTCAAGACGCCTGCCATCGTGAAGTTTGTCAATAACGATTTCAAGCATGATTGGTGAAAGTAATAAAAGTTTTACCTAATGTGTGCATCTTCAGGTGTGACTGGAACGGGAACACTTTGTCGCAGAGGCCGCAAGGATGCCTCGTCGGAGGATGGACATTGGCGAGGTGAAAACGAATCTTGTTCTTGGGGAAGATCGCCAGACAATAAGCGCATGGAACCGAGTTGGAATCGTGAGATTCCGTGTAGTGTTCGACCATTTTGAGTCGGTCTTGGAGGACTTGGCCGCAGTCTTGGAGGGGGCAGGTTACTTCCTGGTCGAACTGGTCGATCCTGGATTGGTGACGCTCCATATGGTGGTCGAATCTGGCTGAGGAATTGAAGGATCTCAAGCACAACGGACAGGTTTTGTCGGCTTCAGTCTTGCTACTCGAGATCGACTTTTTGTTGCTGCCCCTCTTCCTTCTCGGTTTGGTCATCAAGACCGACTTTTTCTTGCGCTTACGAGTCGACACGCGTCTGATTTCGGTATCAGCAGAGGGTCCCTTGCACTTTTCCATATGATTCTTGAGGTATTTTTCGTTCATGAAGCCCTTGTCACACTTGTCACACTTATGCTTTTCCCGCTCGACTCGCTCCTTGTGACGCATTAGAGCCTGCTCGTATTTGAACTGTCTTGAGCAGTGATCACAATTGTACATCTGGATCTTGGCAGCAGCTTTGGGCGATTGTCGGATGTTCATGTGAAAGTCAGGATCGTCATTCTTGTCGTCGACATAAGCCAGAATATCATGCTCATCGCTCTCCTCATCGACTTGAACGGTTTCATTACCGCCGCCAAGCAGAGGCTCCAGTTTGACCTGGCACACAAGTTCGTTTTGCAGGATGCCACAATGACGGCAACACAACCGGTCCGGGTCCAGCTTTTGCCTGGGGAACTCGGTCAAGTCGAGCTCCGACGACAAGACAAAGTCCTCCAGGTCGAGCATGAACTCGCATTTGCGACTCCGGATGATCACGAGGTCACGCGACTCACCGAAAGGCTCAACAAACACTTCGTCCATGGCGACGGCGCGATTGCTGGAATTGTCAATGCCGGAGCACAGCCGGAATCCAGCCTCGTAGCTTTCTAGCTTTGCCAAAAGCTCACAATCCGACGACCTCAGCTCGGCCTCGTCGACGTCGTTGATGCTGTTGTCGATGTACAAAGTTAGATAGTCCTTTTTGAGCACAACACCGTGATAGGTTGCCACTGTGACCGAAAACAAAGTCTTGAGCACTGGTGGAATCTCCGACTCGATGGTCATTGGAGTGAACTGAAAAAGAGCAAAGTAACAAATTAAAATTTGAGTTTCAGATCTGAGACTAATCTAATATTCTTACCTGCAACATGAAGGTTGGCGAGTCCAGGGGTAGTCCCAGGTTCATGTATCCTCTCAAGCTTGCCGTGACGGGCTCCGATCTCATCCTCAACGGCATCACCATGGAAATGTTGCCAGCCGTGTCGTTGCGAATTTGACTCAACGGCAGGGTGGCCGACAAATTCGGGAACACCTCTTCGAGGTGGCGCTGTAGGTTGACCAGCACCATCGCGCTCTTGTCCGCCATGCTCTGGGGATCGGTCTCCATCTTGACTATCGTCAGAAATCGAGGCTGGGGACCGTGCAGATGTCAAATGTCAAATTGGCATTCTTTCCAAATCCGAGAGCGAGAAGTTTCAAAACAAAAATGTTTTGAATTTGCTTTGAAGGATCGTTCTGTGTCAATCCAACCTTTTCTACACATATTGTTGTTTAAAGGATATTAAAACCGAGTTATTTCTACCTTTCAGCATTGTCAACGTCGATTGTGTAATTTTAAATTAAATTGATTAATTTAAAGTCTTTTTGTGACATTTGTAAAAAAGGCATTTATAGATAAGTTAGTACTAATGTTTCGCCATTGATATATTAGTTTGCAACCCCTTTGGCCAATGATGAGCCATACTTTTTGTGTTTAAAATTATAGAAAAGCATACTTGAATTCAGTTCAATTGTCTTTAAAATGCCCCAATTATAGTGTCAAAGAAACAATTCTTTAAATTAAAGTTACCGACAGGTACAAACTAAACCAAATTAACTCATTTCTTGCTCCAAGTTTGGCATCGTTCTTTTAGACTGTTGACATAGGTTTATCTCTCGATCTCTCAATCAACTACAAAAACAAACGAAAAACAGAAGAAAAGAAAAATGTCAATTTTTTGACTTGAACTATTTTCTGATTTAAAACCTGTTTTCAAGATATTTTTTTCACAGTTTTACACAGTGACCACAGAACAATTAGGGGCGCGGGCGAAGGCATTATCAGATTATTCTTCACGGGTGAGTGAAACAGCGATTCTCGACAAGATTATCATCTTGTTATGAACCTCAGGTTTCTTCAAGGAAGAAAGCAAGCAGTGCTTGTCCTCCTCCCCAGCTTGAGCAAGCATATTTCTGTGGCTTGCACAAAATCTTGGCCTGACTCCAGGCCGCACATTCCGCAGTCTTCTTCTCGTCGTCCGTGATCGACGAGCTAGGAAAACATTTGACACTCGACATTCTGCAGACTGCACTTGAGCAACTTTTTTTAAAAAAGATCTCTTCTAGCTTTACGTGTGTGTCTTTCAGTTCCAAAATGGCCGGCGTCATGAACGGCAGCGAGAAGATCACGGTCAAAGCGGTGTACAAATTCAAAGCCTCCAACAATGACGAGGTAAGAATAGAAGTCTGAAATCGGAACCAAATACATATCTAACCAAATTTTTGACAGCTGAGCTTCAAGAAAGGCGACATCATCACAGTGACTCAGAAGGAAGATGGCGGCTGGTGGGAGGGTACTTCGAAAGAATCGGGGAAAACAGGATGGTTCCCCTCAAATTACGTCGTGGAAGCGACGCCAACTCACGAAACAGCCTCGACGACAGCCTCGATCGACGCGACGACCGCCGCCGAGCTTTTGGCTCGTCAAATTGAGAACAGACAGCAGGTCATTCGCAATCTCCTGACTGACGAGCAAGAATTCATCGCCGATCTGGAAAACCTGCAAACGAAATACCTGGAGCCTTTGCTAAGAGCAGAGCTGTAAGATCCCAAAATTACAAGATTGTACGGTTCACGACATCAATTCGTTTTCAGGCTTTCAATCACCGAGTACAGACAACTGGCGGGAAACCTAGACGAAATGGTGGAGGCTCACAAAAACTTGGCGGTCAGTTTAGAAGAGGAATCGCCACCGAACAAGACTCCTCGGGAGCAAAGAATCGGCCGGGTTTTGCTTGCCAACGGACCCAGTATCAAAGCCGCCCATTTGACCTACTGGTCCAACCATCCCAAGGCAGTTTCAGTTCTCGAGCGACATCGCGAAACCCTGGATGCATTTATGGAGAGTAAGTGATGTACCATACTATGATGCTGGAGCCATGATTTAATTTATTTTGTATAGGTGAAGGGGCTCCCAAGCCTGGACTCATGACATTGACAACGGGATTGTCAAAACCCTTCCGACAACTTGATCGTTATGCCAGCTTGTCTCAGGAGCTGGAACAGCATCAAGAAGACGACCACATTGACCGAGGCGATGCCCAGCGCTCGATTGGCTATTACAAAAATGTCGCGGTATGTTGACAGCAAAATGCTTTCCCTCTCCCTCATTTTCACAAGTTTTTTCTCAAATCAAGGCCGAATGTGCGAAACAGAGAAGGCAAAAAGAAATGGAGCTCGAGGTTTTGACAGGAACAATCCGCGGTTGGGAGGGTGACGATCTTGGCTCACTGGGAGACATTTTGCATATGGGCACAGCAGTTATAATGGGAAACGAGGTCAAAGACAGACATCTTGTCCTGTTCCCTTTCAATCTGCTCATGCTCTCCGTCTCATCCAGAATGTCGGGATTCATTTACGAGGTGAGGCTAAATTCTTAATTAGTTTTATGCTATGTTAAGACTTTTTTATTCTAGGGTAACCTGCCCCTATCTGGGATCGCTGTCAACCGACTGGAAGACTCTGACGTTATCAAGAACTCGTTTGAAATCACAGGCAAAAGTTTCAGCTCTTTTTTTCTTGGTACAGGTGCAAAAATGTTTGGATTTTCAGGACCCATGATTGATCGAATCGTCGTGGCCTGTCAAACAAGATCAGAGTCGCTAAGATGGGTCGAGATTCTGCGGCAACAAATCAAAGTTGCCAGGCAGTCCAACACTTCATCCATGCCACCAACGTCGTCGACATCGATGGCAACAGCAACAGCACCACCAGCTTCTGGAATCCAGAGCCAGCCCCTGCCCCCACCACACCATCATGTAAGTCCACCTTTTATTTTACTCACCCACTGGATCCGTGACTCGCTGGAAGACGGTCGCCTTGACTTGAACGTGCTGAGGAAAATGTGCAAAACGCCGATGCCAATGTCAATGTTGGAATCAGCCAAGACTCAAACAGCAAGTGTTCCAGTGTATCGAATGCGAAAACAGAAACAGACCCACAAGACAGAGCGCCTGATTTACCCAAGGACATCCGAGCCTGCCAAACATGCTCGTCGCGAAGCACTTTTCAGTCCTGATGAAGAGGAGGAGGAAGAAGAACAGGTCCCCGACGAGGCTGACAACCCCTACGGTTTTATACGTTATTTCGATGGGAACGGTGACAATAACAGTGACGACGAGATCACCTTTTTCGTGCCTGCAAAAACTCCTCCAAGAAGTAATCCATTTGAAGACTCCTCTCAAGACGAGGAGGATGAGGAAATCTATGAACCCATTGAGATTCCAGTCAGTGACAGTGAAATGCCATGTTCAACCATTAGTGATCAGTCCATACAAATCAGCACAATGGACAATTCTTCTATTACTACCACTACTACCTACGAGCCACTATACGCTTCAGTTTGCAAAACGGCAACAACTTCAGCCACCAGCAGCGACATTTCTGTGATAGAGTTTCGTGATATTAAGAAAGCCAAGGGCTGCAAAAAGAAAAAGTTGCCCTGCATTTACCAACGGGATCTCAGCAGCACGGTCAGTCTTGAGATCAATGACATTGACAGCAACCTGATTCTGGATGAGGCTGAGGCCGGCAGTGACCTCGGGAGCCTGGGCCAACCTCAACTTCGCAGGAGGAGATCCTTACCTGTGATCCCGTTTAAGAAAGAGGACAGTTTTGACTACATTGACAAGACGCCATCGGAAATCTCACTCCTCCTTCCATATTGCCCTCCTATTCAAGTCGACTTCGAAGATTTCTCCAGGATGACAATGATCAAGCAACAGAGAAGACGATCAAGATCACTGAGTTATTTGGGCAACGGACGCCGGAGAATGTCGAGGTCGAGGAGTCCCGAGAGAGATTTGTACAGCTTGAGCAACAAGAATTCCATCCTGGTGACGGAGAACGCTCTGAAAGACTACACACCCGACGATTTGATGATCGTGCCAATTCAAGAAGCGGACAATGAGACTGACTATGATTCTGGCGAAGAGATCTACCTTCACATGCCCATCGCGTCACCAGCTTTTCCTTTGCAACAACAGCAACAGTTTGTGTCCAGTCAAGAAGTCTTCATCGAGGAGGAGCCCGAGCGGAGGAGAAGCAATCAAAAGAACAAGTATGTCGTCGAGGTGGTTGCCAGAATCACTCCACCATTGAGACAGTTCACCTTGGACGATGTCAGTATCATTCCTGAGGAAAATGAAGAAAATGGTCTCCAGACACCGGACCTGCTCAAGAACCTGAACGACAACAGCAACAGCAGCAGCAAAAAATCGGCGAAGAAACCAACGATGTTAAAATCTGTGAAATGCCAGCCGTCCTTGTGCTATTCCAGAACTTTGAGCAGCGAAGAGGAGGAGAACCAGTTTCGACCTCTGAATTCGGACGTCACCGGTTCGTCCATCGACGAAGAGCTGCCATTTGAGTCATTGGGAAAAGATGCTATCGAAGATGAAGGTGATGGCGTTGATGAAAACTTTTCCAACGGATTCTACGCACACTGCTGGATGAAAGCTCAACTGCAACAACAGCAAATTCAACGTGACATCAACAATCTGTATCCAGAAGACTTGGGCACCTTGATATGACAAAAACAAAGCTGAAACAGGCAAGAAAAGAGTGCGATTGGTTTTGCGTGTACAATCGTTTCACGTATTTTCATAAATATTCTAACACATCAAATATTACTTCAACAACAGCACTCGACCATACTTCTCGACAAGACCAAGGATCTTTGACATTAACCAATTTTGAGCCTACTCGATTCCTGCCTGTTTCAAACTTTTCAGTTTCACGAGTTTTCTTTGTCAATGGTATTTTTTTCTGTGAAATTGCAGAAGGTCGGAGGAGTGCCCTCGAGTCCGTTGAATCAACGACGAGGAATGCAAACACCCCCACAACAAATTCAACAGCCGCAGCCTCCTTCGGAACCTCCACAGCTTTGGAAGATGTCATCTCTGAGACCTGCTCCGCCGACGAGAAGCAACATCGCACAGTTCGAAACCGTCGGAGGGTCGGGCAGCAAGCGGAACAGTATTAACGTCAAGCCCAAAAAAGGCAGGGTTTATAAACTCTTTAAAAAAATGAAATCAAGTAAATGATTGTATTTTTTCAGATCCTGAAACCACCTACGAAGAGGACATGCAAATCTTACGAGTTATAGAGGCTTACTGTTCGCTGTCGACGGCCAAACAAAGACACACGTTTTCAACATCAGGTAGGATCTATCGATATTTTCACGAGTTTTTTTGTACTGCTAACATCGGTACCAAAATACTTACTAACATCTTGCGTCCAATTCTTTACCTCTTGCTCACTTCCTGGGGGACTCTTCAAAACTCTTCACTGTACGTATATTAACAGCCTTTGATTCTGGAATTGACGACAGTAGCAATTATTCCAATAATCTCCTGCTCATGAATCCTTATTCGTCGTCGCCGAGAAAAACGCCCATAAGAGAGGACTCTCATTGCCAGCTTCTGGAGAACTCCTGCGACGACTTGTCGGACGAAGATGAGGAGGAGGAGATTGAGCTGCTCGTTGAGGAGGACAACGTGGTCATCCAACGTAAGACGGTCAGCAAGAACCCGATGCCAGGAGTGCCAATGTCAAGATCGCGAGAGCCCGAGGATAAGGTTCAAGTCTGGAGAGAGTCACAAGCGACGACAACCACAAACAACGACGAGAGCACATTCTGTCCCTCCTGCGGGGAGGACGACACGATCATGGCCGACGAGCTGCTTTCTCATAGACGGGATTCCGATGTTCCCTTGGGAGCTGGTTGCCTCCCGTGCACCCCCAAACTAGCCAAGAAAGTCATGATCAAGAAAAAGATTTGCAGCAAGAAGCAACCAAATTCCAATAAGTGGTGTTGCGGCGCCGTCGTCAGCTCGGTCAAAAAAACGGCCAAAAAACTATGAATGGAGAGAGAAAATTGGTTCTGTTCTTTTTCAAAGAAATTGCTGCCATCGACATGTCGTGATGTGTCACGTGTTTGCTGCACGAGATTCTTTTTGTAAGGTTTCTAAAAACACCCAGAGATGGTTGAAAGACTGACATTATCCTACTGATCTTTTTATACCTTGCTATAGGGTTTCCGGTGTAAAAATATCTTCAAATTACTATTTAAAACTCCAAAAAAAAAGATTAAAATGAATAAAACTGCTGTCAGACGTCTTTCGTAAGAAGAAAGGTCCCTTCAAAATAATCTTTCCATTCATTGTTTCTCTGGGCTTTGATCCACGTTGTTTTATATTTATTATTTATGTTAATCTAACTTACATCATTTATTTTGTGAAATCGCCCTATCTCCCTTTGATTCCTAGCTTTTGTTTACTTTATTTCAATTATTTTTTTGTAGGATTATGCTGCTTTTCCATTTATTTTCGCTTATGTTAATTGGCTTTCGTTTAAGTTTAATGCATTTTTTCAGCCATGCTTGACAACCTGCCAGTACTAATCGCCGACGAAGAGAAACTCACGTCCCCAATGGAGAACAGCAGCTCGAGCAACGACGACAGGTATTTTTTTCTTGGAAACCTAAAAATAACTCGTGAAATCTTAAAGACTCTAACGAGGTGTTAGTTTGTCACGGAGTTTAAACTTTACACTATTACAGGTCAATCGCCGACAACTTGAACTTGCTCAAGGATGAGATCTACTCGCTCAGGGAGCAGAATCGTAGCCTGAACCGAAAGTTGGAGGACGAGGTCTCTGCTAGAAAGCGATTGGAGTCGATTCTCCGTTGTAACCTGCTTCAAAACCGCCAAGATATAGAGTGGAACGACTAAGCTTTTTGGTTACATATTTACTTGGACATTTTCACGAATAAACTGTATTTTTCCAAAATATTTATGTACATTTTGACGTTTGCTTAGTTTGTTGCACAAGCTTAATTGCTTCTGGGACCTTTGCACCTTTGTTCGCAAACATTGACATGAATCAAGGGGGTGAAACTTGATCTGACCCTTGGAATCTGAACATTCAATTGGCAACAAAAACATTTATCTGTCCAAGTCTTGTACTATTATGATGCAGCAAAAAGTCTTCAATTCTTTTGTTTGAACAGATGTCTCGGCTGATTGCGTCAAAATTATTTTATTATTTTTTTGCACGTGCACCAAAAGTCACATTGATTTTTTTCCAAGGGTCCTTAATAAAGTAATTTGGTTGGAAACCAAGTTGTACTCTGAGGATTGATAATGTTGGCTGAGAAAACAAAAGCAAATTAAATGGGAGAGAAAGAACAATCCATTCATGATGTCATGTCAGACTGGGCTGGGCTTCTGTTTTAATTGCAAGCGAAGTACTTTGTCAGAATCCAGTATCTATAGGTGCGGCACATATTTATGCTTTTTCACAGAAAAACGCCAACATGAATGCTGCCCAATAAAATACCCATTTTCCAAAGTAAATACCAGCACTAATATTTCGGTGATTGCCGAAATACTTGGAACTTGAGTACTTGAGTCATTCAACTGCATTCATTTTCTAAATATTGTCTGTTAAACCAAAACCGAAAAAAAATCTGTGAAATTGATGACATTGACAACCATCTGTGAATCGACTTTGACCTTCAATATTTTGGACGAGAAAACCTTGGAACATCTAACTGTAAATGTTTTTAGAGGCCTCACGAGTTTTGTCGGCAGACACGATCCTATTTTATTAGTCAGACGAAATACAAAAATGTTTCCAGAAACCATCAAATGCGGATCCCCAGTTGTTGATACAAAACAGAATTCCCCTGCAATTTTCGTACACATGTACCGAGACGAGACCGTGTCACACCACTTGCGCGCGCGCACAGTTTAGAAAGCCTTCATCGTTCTTGTCCACTGAAGCAAAAGCTCTCCCGTGTAGAATTCACAATAAACCCTCCTTCTCCATTCTAAGAGGGCAGCCGAGTCAATTCGTTCTCAGGCAAATCAAAGGTACAGTTTCACAAGTTTTTCCGACAATTTTCATCTAAATTAATTTCTTTTAACCAGCTATTAAACATCACATAAAGAGCAGTAATCACTCGCTAGCGGTATGATTTTTGTTTCCAATTTTTACAAGGGGTTCAAACAGTACCTTCGGACCAGATTCGGGTCATTGGCCGATCCTGTTTTTTGAAACCCCTTGGAAATAACTATTTTCTGCAAGGCTTTCGTAGGGAGAGGCCGACACACACTTGCAATTCAGCTGGCGATCAAGAAGAACGTCGATCGTCAAGTTGTTGAGGGTGGCCAAATAATCTATAATTCATTTTAGCATTCCTGAGTTTCCCCGACAACAACTGCAGGCAATATTTCATAAAAGGGTTAGATATACAATTTCACTCGAATCTCTACCTGCCCAATAAGCAGCAACATCTTGCCGCTCTCCGTTATTTATATGTTGTACACTTGCAAATGCTCAAGCTGAACAAAGTCTCTCCAGCATTGTCAACTCTTCAAGAGTTCAAGTTTGACAGTTACGAACGGGAACGGAAACTGATAGCCAGACTTTGGGAAATAATCGCAACACAAAGCTCTTATTTGACGAGGAAAAACTGAAGTTGCAAACACCAAGGACAAGGACAACAATGATGCTAAAATAACATTTGAAATTTGAATCTTCCATACATTTCTCCTACTTGACTGATATTCAGGTAAGCAAGTATCTATTTCATAAATATCCAATATCAATATATGATAATTAATTACAGACTCTTTTGTAATCTGATTATATCATATTTCTCTTTTGATTGACGTAAAACCCTCATGCCGTTGCTCCCGTTGTCTTTGTGATAATCAAAGATTTTTTTTGCAATGCACTGATCACGGATCAGCCACGAGCAATGTGATTTTTCGGGAAAAATCAATCAAAATATTTAAGAAATCCGTTCCGCCGTTCAAAGTCCTCTATGGCCTCATGTAGAACATAGACAAGTTGAACCTAATCTCAGATGTCTTACAAAAAATGTATAAATTGCAAGCTGGACATTTTCAACGATCCTGTTCGATTTCGATTGTGCATGTAGCAGGATCTTATATACGATTGTCAGGATGAGGCAGCATTCCGAAAATATAGTGCTGTAAGCCTTTCTCGATTTCCCGATTTTTTCCACAAAAAAAGACCAATTATTTTATGCGATTTCACGAATTTTTGGGGTTACAAATTAATTTAAATTTTTCCAGATTCGAAATGGCGACGACACAATTAAAGTTGCTACCGGACGACTCTATGTCTTCCACAACAGATTTTTGCACCCGGAGAAAATCTGCGTCGGCTACGATGTCGTTCGAGCAAAATCTTATTTACGGGTCCGAAAAGAGTTGTCGGCATCGAAAAATCAGCCTCTGCAATACTCCGGGGACCACGAGCCAGAGTAACCACGGCAAAAACAACAAAGTCAGAATAACAGAGCCTCACTCATCCTCAAGCTGTTCGTCATCGGTGACATCCGAGTCTGGTCGGTCAACTCCACAAGATCAATTTTCGACTAATCACAAAAAATCATGCAAGGTAAAATCACAATGGATGACAATATTCATTCATTTTTTGCAACTCCCTTCTTTAAATCAATATTTTTTGTGTCATTCATAATATTGACGTAGATATTTAGTTACGAGTAAAAATGTAGGAACCTAAGTCATGACCTTTTGCTTTTCCGATACGGTTATTATCGTCTCGTCAGCATAAATCTTCTTTTTCCGGAGAAAAAAAATAAAGTCGGAAAATTAAAGAAACATTCCGATTTCACGAGTTTTTTCTCAATATTTTTATAGGCGGCTACGGAGAGCAGCACTATGAAGAGTGGCAGTCACAAGAAGCGTCGTGGCTTCTCCTCCCTGGTTTTCCTGCTCAACTTGAACAACTGGATCATCTGGTGTCCGGTTTGGTTGCCGATGATTTTCGTGATCACACCGCCCTTGTCGGAGTTCTGCAATCTCCGGACCGGCCTCTTCATTCTCCTGCTGGCATTTTTGCACTGGAACTCCTATTACTGGCGACAGTGGCGCCATCTATTGATTAACGCTACGTGGTCGGCATACTTGTACGCTCTCCTGGTTCCAAGGTAAATCCTGAATTCTTTTAACGAAAGGATTAGTAAAAACATGTCTTTTTTATAGGCTCTGGCCGACGAGAATTGAGCGGCACTGTGAAAAATGCGAGGCCGTCCTCCAGAAGCAGGTTAATCCAGATCAAACTGTTGGCTGGAAATTGAGGTGCTGGAGGAGATTCCCGCTGAGGATTCTGTCAAGGAATTGGGGAAAATTGGCATATATCCAAATGCGTCCGCATTTTCTAAACACCCTCCTGATCTATATCTACGCCAAGGGCTTCGGCTGTGACATTGAGGAGGCCGCCGTCTCCGACCTGAGTCAGTACGCTTGCTTGGGCGATTTCTTTACAAGAAAGCTAAAACCGGAAGTACGGCCATTGGAACGAACTTCCGGTTTGGTGTCGCCAGTCGATGGAACGGTGACTCACGTCGGACCTTTTCAAGGGGGATTTCTTGAACAAGTCAAAGGTGTTCACTACTCCCTGTCCTACTTTCTGGGACTCCCCGGCAGCAAGAGTGACAACCACCATCACGAAGTTGTTCACGGCGCGGTCGGTGTGGATGGGCAGGATCTGCTAAGACATAAGGATGGAAGCACGATGCTGCATCAAGCAGTGATCTACTTATCACCCGGAGATTATCATAGATTTCATAGTCCACCAGTTGACTTTAAAGTCCATTTAAGGAGGTAACCACAAACCAATTAATTAAGCAATTAAGACGGTTAATTGGAATTAAATTACAGGCATTTCCCGGGAGAGTTGTTGAGCGTCAAGCCGTCCGTTGTAGCAGGATGTCCAGGACTGTTTCATCTCAACGAAAGAGTTTCTTGGATTGGCGAACATCAGCATGGTTTCTTCAGTTTAACGGCTGTTGGTGCCACCAATGTGGGGAGCGTTCATATGGACGACGAGAGCAAATTCGATCCCGACCTGAAGACCAACAAATCCACTTGGAAGCGACGCCATTGCGATGTGGCTCATCCTTGCTCCAACC
>JAAUYL010026478.1_pt1 | contig 17183 bp, 22 predicted proteins | sample 7278011 | NCBI WGS metagenome assembly JAAUYL01 (sample SAMN14350225, study PRJNA611818) | marine sediment metagenome | isolation source: surface marine sediment (1.8m) | place: French Polynesia: Moorea | collected 2018-08
AGAAAAAGACTCCGCTCAGCACTTTCACAAGGTTTTTCTATATGGAGCAAAGCTGAGACTTGAGTATGTTAGGAGTATTTTTGGTTACTGAGAGTTTAATTAATTGAGAAAGGGAAAATATGGTTAAATCGGTATTGTAACACCCTTAAAGGGGGGCAAAATTTTCTCCAGATGTGACGTACGGACAAAAAAGAGGCAATTTGTTCCACCAGAAACCGATTTTCACCAATTCAATCAATAGAAAAAATATGTGATTTTTATGCTTTACAAAATATTTTTCGCACTCTTTTCATCAAAACGAAGCCTTGAACTCGAACATGACAGCATTTTCTTTAAAAATAAATATTTTATTTTCAACCCCCTTAAACATCAAAATGTGGCCTTGTGTGAATTTAATGATTCTTAAATATTTCTTGCAGAATTGGACTGTCCAACCAACATCAAGAAAGACATAAACCAGAAGGAGTATATCACAACAAAGAGCCAATGGTTTTATTGCCAAAACATGTTCAAACTGGACAAAAATAGGAATATGGAGACAACCTGCTGCAACACCATCTGGATATTTAAACGAAGAAAATGAGACTCCACACTAGATTTGTTAAAGGGTTCCTTCTTGGACTCTGTTGCCTCGTCAATGCTGCCAGAGGTAAAAATCATTAATTTTTCAAAATCGTTCTGGGATTTTCTAGCTTAACTTTTTGCCACCCCCTCATCTCGCAAAACCTTATATTTCCTATGCCAATTAAAGTACCGTTTCTGAGTATGCCCTATCCATCTGTGTTTAAAATGTTAGATATTTTACAGAATTTCATCATGAGAAAGGCAGTACAATCTAAATAGATTATCCCTAGAGAAATCATCATTGAAAAACTTTTTAAAGCCATCAAAACTTTTTGCCAAAGAGCTTTCTCGGTTCATAAACTTCCAATTAAAATGGGAGCCACATTTTCATGTAGAAGCAATTCGTTCCGCAATTTGCCTAAAAATAATATATAAACATGAAAAGTCCTGGCATTTATTTGAAAACATTAAAGGGGTAACAGAAGGGGTGGAGTACACGCGAAAAAACCTGTAGAAATCAAAGATTTTACGGCAAATTCTGGCAAATGTTTTGCCGGTTGCCTGCATCTCGTGGGAATTGAGTGTGTCGCCACTGTGAGCTAATCAATACCGAAGTAAATGAAACAAAACAGCCGCTTGAAAAATATGGAAATAAATATTATTAATATTTTTTTCATTTTTTGCTCCACATTTTTACCGCCATCAGTCTTGGAACTGTCCAAAGTTAACGCGAGATTTCCGATAGAATTGACATCAGAGACAGGTCAGACAACCATTTCTGACAAAATTGAACCATTTTTTAGAAAATATTTTATTTAGTAAAAATGGCTTCATGACCAATCTGTTGATGACACCGAGCACGAAAGGGTTTTGTCATGACGTGTCATATAAAAAGCATGTTTTCCAGTATATTTTCAGCTTTCTAGCGCCGTGGTCTAGTGGTAGAGTGCTGAGATGGATTTTTATGAGTCATAGGTTCGAATTCCAAGTTTAGGAAGTGAGTAAAAAATTAAAAGAGATTCCAAATGCTTTTCTTACAATGGAGAGGTTTATTTTACCGTGAAATTAAAGAACGATTCGTCCTGCTGGTAGCTAGGAAAAATGTCCAGTTCTGGAACCACTTTTTTGCTGCATAAATGATAATTTCCTAGACCTAATTACATACATCAAGTGACATTAAATTCACTTGTTTTTGCGCCATAACCAAAGCGTCCGAAATTGATACTTCCACAAAATTGTCACGGGGGAAAAACCAAGTAAAATGGATTAAAAATGACAGTCTGGTAGAGCCACTTTTTGCAGCCAAAAACTGTCGGAAACTGCCAGATTTTTCCATTAAGAATAATATTTGTGCAATTATAATTTCTGCGCAAACCGCAAAAGAACGACATATGTAGGGGTTGTAAAATATTTGCGAAAAATGATTTTAAAAAAATATTTATTAGATAAAATTGTGTCAGGGCAATGCACCACCAAAAATATTACAAAGTTGTAGTTGTCTCTGAGAATTATTTGTTTACTGACAGTACAGGTAAAGAATAATAAATATTTTACACATGATTTGGACAAAACAGTACCTGAGGGTAGTTTTATATTCCCAAAAAGCAGAGGGGTTGTTTTGTTTAGTTTTGTTGCATTGCATTAAAAACCTGGCGTCAGTATTTTGCGATCAAGCAAACGAGCTTCTAATCTAGCCATTAACTTTTTGCCAGAATAACAGGGTAGAAACACCTTATTTGTTTGTATGTTATTTAGTATCTCAAAAATTCCTCCAAAATCCCACCGGAAAACGGTGGATTAACGCCGGATTTAATTGAATTAATTCTAGCGACTTGGCATTAAACAGAGGCTATATTTATCTGTTATGATTAAAACTGTGTCACAACACCGGAAGTCCATGGAAATATGGCACCGGAAATGACGAAATCATTGCACGTGTTTTCTTGTAGAAAAGTAGGTAAACAGAGGGGAGAGGGGGTGGTCTTTAGTTTGGTTTTGGCGCAATATCGTTACCCTCGATTTGCTTATATTACTGTTGGTTCAGTTAGGGGAGAAAAATCTACTCAACCTTACAAGAAATGCTGTTATAACATAATTACATGCCTTCAAAAGAACAACAATAACAACAACTATAAATTAGGGTTAATGTAGGCTCAAGTACTTTCGTGTTAAGTGCCATAAGTTAGAAATTATTTTATTGATCCAAAATGCGCTAAGATTCGAATGAATGACGACAGGTGGCGCTCGGATCGCGTTTTTATAATTTTTCACGAATTTAAAATGAAAACGAAACGGACGCTAATTCTTACAACCGTCTCTCGGATGTTTTTGCTAATGAATTTCTTCCCGTTGTTTGGCATTTTTGATGAATTAAGGCAGTCATGAAAATCGTTTTATGTCTAGAAATACGATTATTTGATATTTTAATATAAGAAATTATTTTTTAAAATTTTTTTAACGTTAACGTGCTTCAACGCAAGGCCACCAAACAAGACCATAAATGCCTCCGCAGGCGGCCTTTGTCACCAGGGTGTAAAAATGTACATTTTTGTTCTTATTCCTTCGATGTAGAAGAAACGTGTTCAGACTTGTTTGAGCATGCACTCGCCCGATTTTTTACACGTAACCGAAAATTGCCCTCTCCAATGCAACCTTCAAAGAGCTTATAGCTGGGTCCCAAAAGAGGATCGAGTAAAGAAAGCATAATATTATTTTCTTTATTATTGAGCAAAAAACCAAGGTCAAGTTTACAAAAGCCTGATATTTGCATGTTACTTTTTTTCAAATGTCAATCTTAAAACACTTCGGGAGACAGGAATCACTTGATATTTTGCATAGACGCGGTTGCGCTTCTATTTCAGATCAGATTTTTTAGGCCAAGGTTGACGTCCGATCCTGTGACATTAAAAACTGCCGTGTTCATCGGTTTATAATATGAAAATATTTATTTTAGCTTTCTTACACAGATGAACAGGGCAAGAGAGTGGTTTTGGTTTACCAGACAATATCAATTTGGTCTTGTTTTGCTCTGATTTCACGGTCTTCTTTTAATGCCCGTGTAGGCGAGTTTACAAAAAGTCCCGATAGGTAGCGCTGCTGTCGCGGTCGCTCAAAACGCTTGATCTTTTTCTTTGTTTTTTCGATACATTTACACTTATTATACTTTTTTTGCTTTAACATGGTTGTAAACAAAAGGGATACAATTTTAATGTGCATTGCGTTGCTTGAAATGTAAAAACATTGAAATATTCTAAAACGAATAACCTGTTCTCGAGTGAGCTTTGCTTTCTTTGGTATGATCTATGGTTTGCGCTTCCTGATACGAGCGAATTACAGAATCATCGAATAGCCGATCCTCTGTTGCAGCACACCAATCAGTAGCTATCAAGAGTTGCTTATGATTGAAGTTATTCGTCGATAGTTCAGTTGACACTTGACCAACGTGTTACTGTCTTAACAAACAATACTACTTAATACTTATCCAGTTCCAGTACGAAGTTAGTGAAGGGAACGTAAATTAATGTGTTTAACAGAGTGCGGGGTCTTCTTTCGAGCAAGCAAAGTAATAAATCTGTAGTACTACGTAACAGTGCACAATGTTTGTGGGAAGCTCAATTGAGAACTGCGAAAACTTAGCAAAATTTAAAGGATTCTTTGAAGAAATAAGCAATTTTTCGTGATGTAGGCGGTTACTGTGTGACGCGTGTTCTCTTGTGTCAAACTGCTCAATTACAAAATTATTGGAAACGCGTTCCCTTTCAGAAATATATTGATTTTCATTTTGAATTAAGACGTCGTCAATACAGGGTTTGTTTGACTTTGACTACGAAATGTAGGCCAGACTAAGTACTCGTAGCATTTTAAAGCTCAATTTTTTACTCTAATCAATACAAAAAAACCTGTTAAAATTCGTGCTTTAATTCGAGACATTCAAAGTAAAACCTAATAAAATATTTATGACATGTCCATGCAGCGAAAAACGAGAGTCGGGTGCAGTCTAAATTCTACTTGCTTTCAAAATGTTTGCTTAAAAATTTGGTACACAATTTGCCAAATATCTGCTTGAGTGAATAATAATACGATTATGCTATAATATTTTTGTTATTTTTATAATTGACAATCCTCTCATGTTTCCCCTTTTACTCTTTGTAATTCCCGCCAGAAATGAGGTCAAGCCTTCAAAGTAATTTTAGAAAGCTGGCGAGCAATTCTTACCTGAAGACACATACTTACAACTACTTAACCACACTAATATGAAATGTTTTACATCATAGAAAATCCGACATGATTAACAATTTCCAAGGACACTTTTGATTGAGCTTCTTCGTTTCCTTCTAGATATTTGGTTTTGTTATGTACGTAGGTGTAAAATCAAATATCAGCTTTTGAACAGACGAGTTTGTTTATAGTGGCTGTTTTTTTGAAGGTACAGAAAATGCAAACATCAAAAATAATTGGGGAAGTCGCATGAGACCAAATCCATTTTGAAAATATACACAGGTACATGTCAAGCTGAAAGCCTCAAATTAGCTTAGGAATTACTTAGTTTGTGGTTACTTTTGTAAATGTCACAGGAATAGGATTAAAAGCGACGTTAGTGTGTGCATGTAAAAGTTTTTTAATGAGCTCAAGTCAAAGAATTTTTAATATGATATTTTACCACCTAAGTACAGAAAAAAATGACTCATTCCTTGCCCAAAGTGATAAAACTGTTTGCCATGTGGCAATTTTTCATAATTTTTGTCTCATTTATTCTTACAGGTGCCAACACTAACCATTGTGCCAGAGGCCTGGGACTTGAAAATGGGCAGATTAACGACGATCAAATCATGTAAATATATTTTACATTTTTCGTTTGATGTGACAAACATATTTTGATGCGTAAAAAATGCTAGAAAATATGTGAAAATTAACCGTAATTTGGCTTTGGCGAGAAAATTCAAGGTTCTCAATTTTGCGCGGTTGCTACAAAATAAACGAAAATCAATGCGAAATTGCCAGTTTTTTATCCAGAATGAAAAATGTGAAATATTTCTTCAAATCGGTTTGGCCTTTGACAAAATAAAGGCCGACACGCCAGGAGCCTTTGATCCTCTATGGGCCTCCAATTTAAGGTCGACCAAAAATAATGGACATTTAAAAAATGGGATATTTTTCGAGAACCTTTTCAGCAGGTGTTGAAAAATGCATTAAAATTGCACTTGACTGCATGCAACCTAGTTTTCCAAGAATTTTCATGAGTCACCAGCAAAAAAGTCGATCTAAAGTTTGACAAGTTCGCCAACTTTCGAACTAACGTCTAAAAGTTGTCGGTCTTAATTGCAGAGCCTCTGAGAACACCACGGCCGCGGGGGCGGGGCGGCTCAACAATCCCGACGAAGCCTGGTGTTTCGCGCACGAGAAAATCTTCGGCAAGAAAGTTTCTTTCACGGTCGATCTTGGAGCGCCGACCCTGGTTTCCGGTTTTCAAAGCCAAGGACCTCCGAAAAGTCAACATCCAATTGAATATCTGCGTTATGTCGGTCTTGAGATCCGTACCAGCCTTGATGGCATCACCTGGGACGAATGTTGTGGCGAAGACCGAATGACGGTAAAAAAGAGTCGATCTTAAATAACATAGAAGTATAAAATCTTTCGGTCTTACAGTTTTACGCCGACGATAGAAGGGATGAGGCAAATGTGGTGGCGACCCACTCGTTTAAGACCGTCCTCGCCGCGCGTTTTGTTCGAATCCTGGCCTCAACTGAGGTCAGATGGATTGGGGAGGCCGAAAAGTGTTTTAGGTTCGAAATTCTCGGCTGTAATCCCGCCAATGTCATTCCTGAGGTCAACTTTAACGCAACATCCGAGGCCGCCGGATATTTGTCGGCCTTATGGAGCGACCCCACCCTGATCATCGCCGACAACATGTTGGTCAACTTCCCCACCGTCAACTACTTGTTGAACGTCAGCCATTTAGAAGACGGCTTGGTGATGGACTCGTTTAATTTGACCGACACAAGCCTGATTTTGCCGAAACCATTATGGGACACCACCTATACGTTCGACCTTAAATGCAGCCACTTTGAGCTCGACCTTATCGATTGTGGTCGATTTGAGGTGAAGGCGATCATAGAAGATGCAGGGGACGACTGTTTAGGTCGAAAACCGACTTGCCCCCTGGAAGACAGGGTCGTGTTTGTAAGACCGAAAGTCCTAGGTGCCACTTCTTTAAATGGGTCCGCCGTTAAGATCGAATGGACCGATGCTGGGATGGGGTGGAGAACTCCTAAAAGAAGTGTAAAAGTCATTGATGAGAACTTAAAAAATGTGGTGACATCCTTGAGCAATGACAATGAGGATCAACTCCTTGTAGAGGACCTGAAATCAGATCAGGAATACCAGCTTGTCTTTGCCCCTGAAGGACCCAGGATTCCAAAAGCTGTTCAGCAATTTTCAACCACCTTGGCATTATGTAAGACTTCTTCATATTTTTTGAGGGGTCAATGTTTGTTTATGTTTTTGTTTACATTTTCAGTGCCAGAGAAGAAAGACCCCAAGAAGCACAGAGCTTTTATCTCCTCTGTTAACCTAAGGACTTCAATCATTTGGAGTGGTCAAATCAGGGCATTCTGGGATCAGGCAAAAGCTTCTAAAACAACCTCTGGCAAGGTTATCTCAACCAAGGCTGACAGTTACATTGTCACCCTAAAAAAGATTGGAGGTAGGTTTCTAACCTTGACAATCATGGTCTTGAGATTGCTTTTTATTGATGTAATTTCAGGTCAAGAAATCCTTGAGCAGTCCAAGGTTAAAGGAATGGCATTCGCTCACGATTTCGGTGGGATTGAAAGTGAAGCAGAGTACGAAGTGTCACTGACCTGTATCTTTGGAAGCAGGCAATTCCAATGTGGCTACTCTTCAATCTACTCAGGTATGCATTAAAAAGGACCTAACTTAAAGCAATCACAACATTAATGACTTTTGGATTTTGCAGACTCGCCAATCCTGGTCCAGGAGGAGGAATTTAGCGCCAAGATCTTTGTACAGGATAGGATTCCGAGGAGCTGGCAGAACAGTGAATACCATTGTCGAGCATCAGGTGGTCATTTGGTCAGCCTTGACTCTGATGAGGTTGAAACATCATTGGCATCTGAAACCAGCCTCTTGGACTTTTGGAGTGGAGGAAACTTGTGCAAAAACACTCCCGCTCCTTCTCATAGCATGTGGTCTGACGGAAGTGCTGAGTTCAACACAAACTTTGCCACAAATAGTGGCCTTGATGGCAACCATTGTTGTGTCAAAGTCGAGGTTGAGCCAGTAGCAAACAATTCTAAATGGAAGGGGGAGACTTGCGATACTCTTCTCCATGGCATTTGTGAGTTTTCTGTGGACAACTACTTGGACACGCCCAGTGATGTCTTTGGCAAAGGACTCAGTCCTGGGTCAATCAACATGTCCTGGACAACAGATGGAATGTTCTGGCAGGTAAAGTTAAGCAGTGATCAAAACAGCCCAAAGCTTAACAATTGTCCTTTTTTCTAGCCATCTGAATACACCCTTCAGTATTGCCATCTGGAGAGCTTGAGCAAAGCTGCCCTGCCAATTGTAGGAAACAAATGCAAATCAATTGAGGTTGGTGGTCATAGGGGTCGACATGAAACCAAGCTTGAATTTCTTGAGCCATTCTCAGAGTATGAAGTGACAGTGACTGGAAGGTTGGAGCCATTTGAAAAGACCACATCCACAGTTGCCAAAGCTAGGACATGTAAGCAATTAATGAAGCATTTATAGTCAGAGAGTATTTAATATTTTTTTCAGTGCCCAAGAACGACATTGAATGGATTGTCACCAGCAAAGGAGTCTTGAAGTTGTCATGGTTGAAAAAGATTGCTGACTATCAGGAGAACGACAAGGTCCATTTGGTTTACAATCTCACTTCAAGGAATGAGAGCCATTCTGTTTCTGGAACTGCCAAAGAAGTGTCTGTTCCTGCCCTAAGGTTTGGAGAAACCTATCAAGTTGTTTTAATTGACCAAGCCAACAAGACTCAATCTGAACCAATCACCATCCAAGCCTGTAAGTAAAACAAGAGTCTTGGTCCTTAGAACATTATTTTTCATTATTCAACCTTTTTTCAGTTCCCAATTGCACACTGGGCTTGAGACAGAACATGACCTGTAATTATGTTTCCAAGCAAGAGTTTGACTACAATCAGTCCAGGGATGATTGTCAGAGCAAGGGCTTTGAATCGCTGCCAGCAAAGAAGGACATTCCATTGGAGAACGTCCAGTGGTCCAAGCTGACCAATGCTGGACAAGTCTGGATTGGCAACTACATGCCAAGATCTGGCAAAGCTGACAGGGAAGCAAAGAAGGCTGCTATAGAGTCCAACAATCAGCGATCTGGAGCATATTGTCAAGCTTGGTCCATCAGAAGATCCACATACCAATCTGTTCCATGTGACACAAAGTTGCCAGTGTTCTGCCAATCTGATCTCCTGGTGGAACCCCCTTCTCCATCAAAGAACACGATCAGGATTCGTCCAGGTCCAACTCACATAACATTGGACTGGTCCAAACCTGAGGAGGGTTGGAAGACATCTTACAAGATCCACGTTGTTCCATCAAAGCCAATGAACAGAACTAGAAGGGAGGAGCGTGCCAACAACCTGACAAATGCTCAGGCCAACAATGCCTCATCCAGCATGGAACCAAGGGAGATTGAAATCCAGAAAAGCAGTCCCCCTGTCAACATCACGGATTTGCTACCGGAAACAGAATACAACTTTGTTATTACAACATCACTCAATAGCAAATGGACCACAACCTTCAACCTCGATGAGGTAGCCACTACTGCCAATGATTCCAACAAGCCAGAAGGCATCATAGGGGTGAGTTTCTGAGACTTTGGTGTGAAATTGAACAAAATGTCATTTTCATTGATTTCAGTTCACTGGAACGTCGGAAGAGTACAAGGCTGCAGAACTGTCAATATTTTCTATCATCATGGCGATGATTGCCACTGCCATTGTGGTATTCATCATTTCCGGAACACTGTAAGACTTTCCCGCCAAAATCAACAGCTGACATTGCTCTAATTGTGTTTTCTTATTTCAGGCCAATCCATGCTGACAATGCTGTCCAAGTTTGTTTTGAGGTCTCTCTGCTAAGTTGTCACGTGTTCACAATGCTGGCTTTTTTGGATGGACCCATGGCATTCAATCCAACGGATCAGACACTCTGTATCTTGGCAATGACAGCATTGTCATTCCTGTCACTAATATGCTTCACATTTTTGTTCCTGGAGAGTCTTTGCATTGCTGGACAACTTGTCCAGAAGATCGTGTTCAAGCAGAAGATCAAGTACCTCATTGCTGGAGGCTTTCTTGCACCTCTAGCTTATTGTGCCATAATCCTGCCAATCCTTTATGAGGACCTCATACCATCTAACTTCAAAGTGTAAGTCCACTATATATTCAAGGCATCCATGAACCAGAGATTGCTAAATGTCATTGTTTCAGATGCTGGTTAAACCTGGAGAGTGCGGCAGCCACAGCCATCATTTTGCCAATCTCAATCCTTTTCCTACTCAGTGTCATCTTCCTTCTCATCAGTATCTTTGGCTCCTCCTCTGACGAAGAGTTGCAGGCAGCCGACAGGATGACCAACCGTACAGAGTATGAAAATTAATAGCTAACACTGACCTTGATAATGGACCGGGATTTGTTTGTTCCAGGACTCTACGGTGGACCAGATATGTCATGCTTGCCATCACGATGCTGATGGGCTTGGCATGGTCATTGGGAATCACCTCATCTCACTTTCAACTCGACGGTCTCGTCATTAGCTTCTTGGTCGTCCACCTTCTCTTGAGCTTGGTTATCCTGGTTCTCAGATGTATCATGGACAAGCAGGTAAGACAACACTTTTCAGTTCTCTTCACTTTCAGTCTTGAGCTTGCCTATCAATGTTGTGAGATATCTAATAGAAAGGTCAACCAAACAAATGATGTACATTTTGTAACTTAATTAATCTACTTAGGGTTTCCGGCTTGCTTAAACTAAACACTGCTTTCCTTTATTACTAACCGTTGATAACCGTTAAGGTCAAGTTGAGTCTCAAGCGTTGGGCGAACCGGGACAAAGAGTACCAAACAAATGCCAGAGCAAGATCCGCAGGTATCATGTCTGCACTTAGCCGGAAATCTACCGCCCAAGTCGCACCGGAAGTGACGTCATCGTCCGGCAACGGAACCGGAACCGGAAGCTCCGGTGTTCCGGCAAAATCCGGAACGTCTTCGAATCCGGACTCGGCTAACCGGATGACACCAGTAGAATCGAATCGCACCAAAACCGGTTCACCCACTCCGCCATCAGCTGCCAACGGCCGAGATCGCCCGAGAAGTAATTATTTTTCTGATATCATAGAATGACCGTTTGTTGACATTTCCATTGAAAAATATATATATGTTTTATAGTAGTACAAAGTGTACAAACCATTTCACAAGTCACATACACTGATTTGATGTGGTTTTCTCTTCTTCTCTTCCCATTCATTTTTTTCAATTTTGCACTCAATCCGGATTTGATCTTGATCTTGATTTTTCCTGAAAATATTACAACAAAAGTTCCTGCCAAGTCTCAACATCAATGCCCTTCTCCAAATTGTGGCTGGCATCATGCTTCCAACGCTCTCTGGGTCGAACTTGAAAATAGTCCCTACAACAGGCGAAAAAACCAGGAGGTATAATCTACAAATTATGGGGCGGTCGATTAAGATCGACCAGAATTCTTGCATGAGTGTTTTGCACATCTGCTTTGGCTTGTCCCACCTACAAACTAAAATTAACCGTTTTGCCACGCACTTTTCCATTAAAAATTAATTATAATTGACGTTGTGATCCATCAGGAAATATCTAAAATATGTCCTTAATTCAAGTTAAAAGCAGATTCTTGCAATCTAATAACGCTTGGAGTTAAAGAGACATCATAAATGTTTCGTCAAAGAGTTTGTTTATGTTTTGTAGTTACAGGTTTGTTTACATTTTTTCAGGCATTACGTCGGTTTCGTCGCATGTGTAACGATACCACTTACGTTCCCAAGACCGACTCTTCGTTGTCGGCCTTACAATCAACAGCCTCTTCAAACGGGTCGATCTTAAACGGGGGACCCGCCAAATACACCAGTCCTTTCGGGAATGACGACGAATCCAGAGCTCCAACAACAAGAGCGAAATCGCGAACTAAACAGCGGACCCCATTTGTTTATACTGAAAAATCCGTGAAATCGCGACGGGGAGCGAGCCGGAGCGCGGCGATAACCGGACGCCGGAATCAATCTGGATCGGCCGGAAATCAAAATGATTCGGCAAAATCGTCCACGTCATTGCCATCAGCTGCTGCCTTTCAACTTTACATGAACCTACCCCACACTCCCGACACTGAAGATCCGTACAAAACCATGAACTCACAACAACAACAACATAAACTGCAATTTGTACCCGGAGTAGGAACAGAATCCTACATTTAAATGTCACCAATGAAACAAGTTCAAATTAGAGATGTGTTTATATTTGACTATAACATTGATGTTTAAAGAAAATAGTCAATGATTCTATGTGAAGTCTAGACTAAGCTTTTAGTCCAGTAGACCAAGTTGAAGAGGGCAAAGGCGATTGCAAAAATAACTTGGGCCAGGACGTCAATTTTGGCTGAGAACTTTTCTGAATCCTGATACTGTTGTTGTTTAATCGTGGCATCCAAAGAGCATCCGGACTTGTCATTTTCGCTCTGAAGCGGTAAGATGGGACTCTTAAGGTCGGCAATCCTCTTCTGCTTTAGTACAAAAGCAAACTCCAACAAAGCAGCAAATACAAAAAATAAGCAGGATAGCAAATATTCGCCAAGGTTTGTGATTTTCTCAGATGGTGGTGTGGTCACCTAAGAAGTGTTGATTCAACGAGAATTATTTACTTACTTTGATATGCTAAATGATTACTTGTTGGTTGATGAAAATGTTTGTTAGAACCAGGAACAGAGTGACCAAGAGAGCTACTCGTCCTGGAAGTTGTTGTGGCGAGATCAGAAAACTCATCTGCGACAAAATGACAATCGCAATGGCAGGCAAGTAATATTGCAAAAAGTAGGGCATGCTTCGTCTCTTCAGAGTGATTGTGAATCCAACAACAGAAGTTGTATTATATTTTGCCATCTCCCTTTTCCCTTGCTCAGTGAGCTCCAGCTCCTCTATTTTGGGAATGTAAACAGCAGTGTCCGTCATGCTACTGCCATTCTGAGAAACCCAAGTGTAGCTTGATCTCATCTGGATATTGGGGAACTTTTCACTGCTTGTGGTCACAAGAAACTTGCAAGATTGGCGGTCCATGGGGAATCTGTCAAAGTTCATTGGACAAGAGATTGTCACCCTGGATTTGACCATGTTCCCAACAATCTTCTTGGACGAGATGATCATGATGTTGATGGGCCTTATGACTTTCAGAGCTTTAAACTTGACCAAGTTTGTAATGTACAAATATGGTTGCCAAAACATCCCAGATGACTCTGGACTGATCGTTTCAAACTTATTGCTGTGTTTGGATTTTGTTACAATCCTTGAAGAAACCAATTAAGCCAGATTGTTAAAACCAAAGTAGATAATAAAGCAAACCTATTGTCCATCCAAGACATGACCAGTTCTAGTTCCAGGGTGATTGTCTTCTCATGATCCTGGATGCTAGGAATTCCAAGGATCTTGAATGTTATACCCACCTTGGTATGGGTGTCTGGTCTCTAGAAAAAAACATTTATACATTGCACTTCTACTTAACTTACAAACTTGATCAATCTCAAACCTCTTCCTTGAGATAGTCATTTGGTAGGCAAATTGACTTTGTGATTGCAGTTGCATTTCCGGCAAACTTGCAGGATCTCTCTGCTCTCCCAAAAGCAAACAGGAAGCAGACTGTGGCTGCTAAACCAACTTTCATTGTCTAACTTTAAAACCCAAATGTAAGGAGGTGGGTCTCGTAGCAAAACTATCTACTATTGACTTTATAAATTGATTATAAAATGCTTTGAGACCCTAGAGAGATCTGGAAGACAAGATAATTGTTAGCTGTTACTCTGTACTTGACGGCAGGAGGCATGGTTTTATTGACGTTTTTCCTTAAGCAATGTCTGAATTGTAATTATAGACAAACCCATTAAAACATTTCTATAATAACCATGACAATTAAGCTACAAAAGAAACCACAAGACACTTAGGGTTAAATGGAAAAATGTCGCCAACCAGTCTTTTGTCCTTTGTTAGGTAACTTTCAGTTTAGCATGCATCATTGCCATATTTGATTTGAATGTTGTTAAAACATGAATCTATATTTTTTAAAAGGTCAAGAAATAAAACAAACTTGGATACACTATCAATTTAATTGAGGCTTTTCGCCCAGTAGACAACGTTGAAGACAAGAAATGCCAGAGCAAATATGACGGACGCCACTATATCAATCCTGGATGAGAAGCTCTCTGAATCTTCCAAGTAGTGCAGCTGTAGAACCTCGCCAATAGCATCAAGAGGACCACTGTCTTGCTTGTCACTTGTTTCAGCTGGAGCAACCTTAATGGTCCTGGCATTGTTAGCCTGCAATTTCTGTTTCAGATCGGCACTTCGTTTCTGTTTGAGGACCAGTGCAAATTCCAAAAGAGCAGCAAATACAAAGAATAGGCAGGTCAGAAGAAACTCTCCAAGACTAGTGATCTCCTTTGATGGTGGAGTTGCAAGCTGTAGAGCAGGAGCATATGTATTGCAGATGTTCAAAAGTATTTAATAGTAAGGGTATTAGAATACCTGTTGGTTCATGAAAATGTTTGTCAGGACCAGGAACAGAGTGACAAGGAGTGCCACTCGTCCAGGGAGTTGCTTTGGCGAGATCAAGAAACTCATTTGCGACAAAATGACAATGGCGATAGCTGGCAGGTAATACACTAGGATGTAGGGCATGGTGCGTCGATTCAAGGTGATTGTAAATCCAATATGGGATGTCTTGTTGTACTCTTCAATCTCCCACTGGGCTGCAATGCCAGGTTGCAAATCTATGACATTGATTTCGTACACTGCTGTGTCAGTAAATGATGTGTCATTGGTTGGATCCCAGGAATAATTTGAGAAATATGTCACATCTGGAAAGTTGTCCATTGCCATTAACTGAAATAAAAAAAAAACACTCCTAAGTTGCATTATAGTTGAACATTTCTGAATCGACTGACAGAAAAGTCACAGGAGTGAACATCCATGGGAAAGTCTTCAAAAGACATTCTGCAAAAGAATGTCACCCTGGTTTGGATTTCAAGGAGAAGATAGTTGTCTTGCCATACAACCAGCCTCTTCAATGGTTTCATGAAGTAGAGAGGTCTGAACTCAACCAGATTTGGGACAAAGTAATTGTCTGGTAGCCAAAAGTCATCATAAGAATCGAAGTCTATTGTATCTCCTAATGTATTGTTGTTGACCAAGATCCTGAAAGGTCATTGCTTCTGAAGAGTTCTTTCTTGTCTCTTGCTCAATTGGATTACCTTTCATCAATCCAATAGATTTGAAGGGCCAGTTCAAGAGTGATTGTCTTCTGCTTGTCCTTTACACTGGAGATGCCAAAGATCAGAAAGTCTACAAAAACCATGGTTGCATTTCCCTGAGGAGGCTGTTTTGTTAACAGTTCAAGTAGATAATTAATTTCAGTCCAAGTAAGTAATGATAAAAATAACTGAAACCTGTTTGTTGTTGTAGTCCTCTGGCAGGCATACTGAGTTTGTAACGAATCTAGCAGTGTCATCAAACTCATAATCAGCGAAAATCTGCAGGATTGTCAGGAACAACACGAAAAGTACAGAAAACATGCTCTTTATTGAGCTCACTGTGTCGTTAACTCAACGCATTTAAAAATAAATCCAATATCCAATTCCATTACTAAAAAAATGTTTGCTGTTGGTGTGACTTCATTTTTTCAGTTTAACTCTTGACATTATCTACTTCTGCTTAATGACACTAACAAGATCCAAAAAGTTGAAGTGGGGAGTTTTACCGGAAGAAAAACAAGCCGTTCTTGCTTTTAACAACCCATTTTTAATTAAATAGAATGCTCTACTTGAGTGAATCACGTTTACATTTAAAAATTGACGTTTTTCACTTTCTTTTTCGCACTTGATTGAACGCCGTTTCAGGTCTGATATGAATATTATGCTCTCATCTCAATGCAAAGCTTTTTTCAATTCATTACGATAGAAGATCGCTAGTTTTCATAGTGAGCTGATCCAGGGTGTGTATTTGTACTTGTAAAGTCTTTAACTAGATAAATACTTTCAAAACATTAAGTACCAAAAAATAACAACCTCCCACTGTACATCCACTTATCTTAATCATTTTCGTCTTAGTTATAGTGACATCTTGGCTTCAAAAGTCTCAACATCATGACAATCACTGAGGGCTACCGTTTTCCAGACCTTTATTTGGACCTTTCCCTTGCTCTCTGCTCCATTGGATGGTTTCTGAACCTTGTCAGCAGCGTTAGAATCTATCTGACCTTCAAGGTCAGCAAGGCTCTGTACCTGATTCTATTCATAGACGGGTTGGTTTCCACTTTTTTGCTGGGAGAAACTGCTTTGACTTTCCCACTGGTTCTGGTTAATCCAAACAGTTTTCAAACTGATATCGGCTGTCATTTCCTAGCAGGTGGAATGTATATTGGTATCTTTGTGGGCCCCTTCTTTGGACTACAAATATCCAGTGTAAGGTGATGATTTCAATCTTAAGCCAATTTAAAAAAAAGAGCTGCTCTTACTATGGAATTGTAGGCTGTACATTGCTAAGAAGGGGGACCTGACAAACAATCAGCTGGTTGTCAAAACACTCCTGCTGTCCTTCATCACAGCCATGCTGTCCTTTCTGGCTTTGCAAGTGTATTCCTACATGGGTGCTTTTCTAAGTGGTAACAAACTCTGCAATTTGTTCATGTCCTTTTAATGGTATGGCTTTCTCTTATTCAGGACCATTGTCATTGTGCAAGAAGGGTCCAGACTTTAATGCCAATCCAAACCCAATCATATTTCCAGCCATAGGAATGTTTCACTTTGTAAACATAATCCTAACAATTGTCTTTGACACAATGACTTTCAAACACATTAACGTCAAAGTCAGTGATGAGAATGGCAGAAAGAAGCTTCTTGAAATACCGTTACGAGCTACCATACTCTCATCTGGAATTGGACTCTCAACATTTGTCATATCTGTTTTGGCTACCTCCTTGCTGGTGGACAAAACAGTTCCATCATTGATAATTCTAATGTTTGCTATATTTGTGGTTTCTGCAAGACATCCCCTGATTGCTGCCTTGGCTTTTAAAGTCAATCACACCAATCAGGCCATTTCTAATCAAAAACTTCGAGAGGACAGGCGAAAACTAGAGATCCAGCATGCAATCACTGAAAGAAAAAATCGACAAAAAAGACACATGGACGCTTGTCTCCACATCTGAGCAATATTGGGATAATTTGGTGTCTGATTTCATAATTAATAGGTTTGTGATTTAACGATTATATATTAGAAAACGAAAATATCCTAATGTTTACTTAGCCATTTGTTTACTTGATC
>JAAUYL010098589.1_pt1 | contig 17171 bp, 19 predicted proteins | sample 7278011 | NCBI WGS metagenome assembly JAAUYL01 (sample SAMN14350225, study PRJNA611818) | marine sediment metagenome | isolation source: surface marine sediment (1.8m) | place: French Polynesia: Moorea | collected 2018-08
CAAGCAAGCAGCAATGAGTCGTCTACCCACCTTGAGTTCATCCAACTTCGGTTGTTTGAATAGATAGGAATCCCGCATCATAGCGCAGCTTGATGTCGGGAGGATGTCAATCAGAAAACAACGATCGAGAAATAAGGTCTCAAATCTCCCATTTCAAGGGGATAAAAAAGAAAATTCTAGATTTCAACCCTCCGGGTTGAACCAGAGGTAGTGATAACTAATAACTGAAATGACAGAATCCTCATTATTTGATCGACTCAAACACCCTAACCCTAACTTGCGCGAGCGAGCAATGTGGGAAATAGCTGAAACTCGCGATGAAACTACTATTCCTCGCTTGATGGGAATTTTGGCAGAAGAAGATACGGTTTATCGGCGAGCAGCAGTTAAGGCATTGGGGGCGATTGGGATAGATACAGTACCATCTCTAGTAGATTCATTACTCAAAAGTGATAATTCAACTATTAGAAGCAGTTGTGCTAAGGCTTTAGCTCAGGTAGCTATCAACTACAAGAATGTTCCCTTCCCCTCTGAAGGAATTGAGGGTTTGAAAAAAGGACTCAATGACGAAAATCCCGTTGTTCATATTGCTTCGGCAATGGCGTTAGGGGTTATTGGTGTGCCTGCTTTAGATAGCTTACTGGAGGTTCTTGATGGAACTGATAATTTAGGCTTGGCAGTAGCAATTCTTAATGCTGTTAGCTCTATTGATGACGATCGCTCCAGAGAAGTATTAAGCAAATTAGCTAATGATGAATCTGCTGATACCTATGTACGGCAAACTGCTAATAGTGCTTTATCTCGCTTGGATATGTTGAAGTTTAAGTCAGGGAGTAGGGAGTAGGGAGCAGGGAGTAGGAGAAATAATTGATGATTTATGTACGATAATTGATTATAACTTAGGCATAAACCGGGTTTATCGATAAATTTCCTGATTTGAACAACAATAATTATGGCAATAAACCCGGTTTCTTGTTTGAGAGCGTAAGTTCTGTTATTATTCCGAATCGTTTGGTAATTGTCTCTCTAATTGAGTAATTGCCAATTTGATAATTTTCTTAATCTCTTCCTCAGACTCTTCTTCCCATGCTGCTCGCAACGGTTCTAAAGCATTATGGGAACGAATTTTCATTAAAGACAAAGCTGCTGCTTTGCGGGTTTCGCCGCTAGTAGGATGATTCAGTAATTCAACTAGACTGGGAACTGCTGGTTTGTAAGCTAAATTTCCCAAGACTGCTGCTGCTTCAGTGCGTACCTCTTCAGACGAATCTCCCAGAGCAGTTATCAAAATATTGATAGCCTCCTCTTCTCCTGAATCTTGGGCAATTTTGGCGATCGCTCCTACTACAGCAGACCTAACTGCTACCTTTTCAGAATTAATTTCCCGATACAAATGCTCTTTTGCTTCAGGTCCAATAAATGCCAAAGCCCAAGCGGCATGACCTTTAGTGCTTTCTGGATATTCTGTCGATCCTAAAATTTCCAACAACACAGGGGCAGCAGCTTCTCCTATCCGAGCAAGAGCGCCAACTGACGATCCTTTAACTACGGTATCTTCATCATTAAGTAAGGCATGGACTAGGGGCGAAACTGTGTCTGGATCGGCAATTAGGGTCAAAGTTTTGGCACTAGCTCGTCGTACAACAGGATCGGAATGATTCAGAAGAGCTTCTGTCAAAAAAGGAGTAGCTGGCTTGCCAATTTGTCCAAGAGTCTCAGCAAAACCTAAGCGCACCATTCCCCGCGAATCGCCCAAGCATTCTACCATAAGTTGTAACCGTTGGCGATCTTTGGTGTCAAAAGTTTTTTGGATTGCTTGTTGTCTAGTTTCTGTTAGAAAGACATCTATTTCTTCTGCAGACAAAGTTTTTTGGACTGCTTGTTGTCTAGGCTCTGCTAGAAAAGTATCTGTTTGTTCTGGAGACATGGAAAAACTATAATAATTTTAGAACTAATAATTAAAATACATCAAAAAACCCCTGCTGTAACGCTTGGGCAATACAGCACCGGGGTAGATTACATAAAAGGAAAAATACTATGCTACTTCAGTAATACTTAGAATCTTTCCACCAGTCTTGTGAATGTTTTGAACTTGCTGAGACATCTGAGTGTAGTTAACTACACATTCTTGACGACTAAACTTGCTCAACCTAGCAGGAGCTTTGGAGGTAGAAAACTGAATTTTAAAGCGCTTTCCTGTATTACCGTAAGAAGCTCCGTTACCCACAGCAAGTAGCTTGATAGGAGTAGGTAAATTAGCAGCTACAGAAGTAATTAACTTGGCACTATTATCACTATCATTAGTAGCAGAACCCCGTAACAGAGAAAACGTCCGGTTGAAAACTTCGTTTTTCAGCCCAACAATAGAACGAATACTACGGGGATAGGGTACAGTATTTTCACCAAAACTCTGGATATATTCCTCACTATCAATGTAGGAGTTAATCTCAGCTCCATAACCTTCTTCGTTATAAATCTGAACGTGCTCAGAAATTTCCTCCTGTGCTTGAGGAGGACGACCTAATAGATGTTTGAAGTTCAACTCAATAAAGCGGTACTGAGATGAAGACTCAAAAAATAGTTTCTGATAAAGACTTGATTGAGCTACACTTCTAACAAACTCACGGACTGTAATATCACCATTGCGGAGCATAGACTCAGCACTAGATAGGCGATCGCCTTCCATCAGATGTTGATTTCCTAAAACTTGCTTGTAGACAGCTCTGATGATCTGTTCTAGTTCTCCTTCAGTAGTATTGGGACGGAGTTCTAGCGGATCGACTTCAAAAGCATCTAAACCAAGACTTGCTGATGTAGTTAAGGTTGCCATTAATTTCCTCCTAAAGACCTCATCCTTAAATTAATTTTTCTGAAAAATTATATTTCTCTTAGAAAGCTTAATTTTGCCTGTAGTAGAAGCAGTTAGACCGCAATTAATAGAATATTAATTTCTATCTTGTGACTCCTACCAACAAAGCAAAATTATGTAGCGATACTTTTAAAGAATAGAACTTACGCAGTACAACTTATTTTCGTCCCTATCGACCGACAGGGAAGCAATCTCAAGTCCTATTTTTTCGTAGCTCGTGCGTAAGTCCTGAAGAAATAAGATTAGGACATGGAATTAATTAAATAATCAAGATATCCATTGTATTCTACTAAAGCTTGAGCAGACATATCACGATCGGCACAACCACGACTGCGGAGGAAGCTTAACCCAGTAATATAAGTAGCAGTATCAATACCCAAAGCGCGGTATACTTCTCTTGCTCCAGAAATTCCCCACTCATCAAGAGGACCTGTACCACCAACAATTAGACAATAATTAATCAAGCGTAAGTAGTGAACGATATCGCGCTTGCACTTAGCTTTTTGAGCTTCTGCATCCATATCCCGGCCACTGCCATTGGGGAACTTGCTATAAATAGCATTAACAGCTTCTTGAGCTACAGCATCATAATTACCTGCTAATTTTTCTGCTGCTTCGAGGCGAGCTGCAGAACGCTGTAAGCTACCTTGTACTGACTCTAAATCTGAACCACTGGGAAAACGACCTGCTAGATCGGCAGAAGCAACAGTTGTAGTTAAAACTGATTTCATGATTGAGTTTTTCTCCTCTTCTGAAAATAGATTAGGTTAAAATCTTAATTCGTTAAATTTTAAAGCTGGTTATACCGTTTCACGGAAGTCAAAAGTCAAAACTCAAAATGAATATTTTATAGACTCAAAACTCTTATTCTACAGTAATTTCAGGAAATTATTTGACTTATGGGCTTTAAAACTATTTGTGACATCTTTAAAGTGAATTGGTATTAATATTAACTGATGGCAGCAATAACTGCATCAAAGTAGCCAGCACACTCAGATGATAAAGCAGAGCAGTCGCCTTCAGTAAAACTCATCTTGCGGTATTTGCTTCCAGCTTGAGCTTCAGTGTTGGTAGCTGTGATGTGGGCAACAGCACAAGCTTTCATAATGGCAACAGCGCGAGCTGCATTGCCCACTGGAACTCCTAGAGCAGCGTAAGTTTCCTTCAAACCATTGAGGCAGCGATCTGTGAGAACAGAAGCATCTCCAGTTAACAGTGCATAGGTAACATAACGAAGAATAATCTCTCCATCCCGTAGACAAGCTGCCATTTTCCGGTTAGTGTATACACCGCCACCTGGTTCAGTTAAACCTGGGCTCTCGCAACAGATACCAGCAACAGAGTCAGTAACAATACAGCTAGCGTTGCTAGTAATAGCGTTAACAGCATCTAGACGCTTGTTACCCTCAGCAATAAATCCTTTTAAAGCTTCTAACTCTTCACCACCAACAAACTTACCACCAGCGTCAGCGCTAGTTACGGCTTTGGAAAAAGCATCAAGCATTGAATTCTCCTTATAAAGCTAATTCTAATATTTGACTTAAATAGTCACAGATATATATAAGATACATAGCAGTTCAAAATCTCATTTATGAAAAACAAATTAATAAAACTTCACTAAGAGATATACAAAATCTATAAAGTTAATTTTTATTACTTTTACTACTTAATTGCTTGACAAACTTGCATAAAATATTAGGTTAATAACTAACCCCTTTTGCTTTTGCCAGGGGAATACTTTAAAGACAAGGATTTTTGGTGTTGGTAAATGAAGGTATGTATGATTTAGGGAGTCAGGAGATAGAAAAAAAATGTTTTACTACCCACAGTTTAGTGGCTAGATTCTGATACCTAAAATCAGCAATACTGGACTTTAGAAACACACAACTTCCTCAAAACAGTTTGGATGGTTTTTATGAAGACACAACCTGTTAATACAAACTTGATGGAAATTAATCCTATACAGGATTATTCAGATAGTTCATCTTGTTTAAAAGCAATTTATCGACAACTTTTTCAAGAAAACCGAAATTTCGATTTATTTCATAATTCTACCATAATTCTACACTAGATTCATTGTTTTTAGCAGGTGAATTAACAACCCGCGACATGATTGGCGAGTTACTTTGTTCAGAAATGTACAGAGACTATATTCTGGAAGTTAATAGCAACTATCATTTTGTTAGTCTTTGTTTTGAAAGATCTCTTGGCCGTCCACCGGAACAACAAGAAAAGTATCAATGGAGTTCTTTTTTAGCAACTGAGGGACTCAGAGCTTTTGCAGAACAATTGACAGGAAGTGATGAATACATAGCAGCTTTTGGTGACAAGATTGTGCCAAGTCGCCGTTCTCTAAAGCTATTTTCCAGCAATAAAAATCCCTAAAGAGCAAAGTATTAAAAGCTATGCAGGAGAGGGAAATATTAATCAGTATAAACCCCATTATTATGGTAGTATTCTGCGTTGGAAAAATGGAGAACCACCCCCTCCTTGTCCGTCAAATTTTTGCTGTTGTAGCTGTTGTATTCACAATTGAAATTATCAGGATATTTCTAACAATTGCTATTGCTGCATTCAAGACAGGTTCTTTTTAATATTCTTGTGCACCTATAAAAATATTTAAAATCTGCATAAGATTTCAGTTTGTCCTAATTTCAATTACTTTTTTAATCCAGAGAGAAAAATAAGATGATTCATTTAATGACACTTGCTGCTGCTGTTCCCCATACCCCTGAGTGGAGTCCTCTAGTTGGAATAGTAATGATTATTTGCAATATACTAACGATCGCTATAGGTAAGTTAACTATGGCTGCTCCTACTACTGGACCTGCATTACCCATGCCAGAAATGTTTGGTGGAATGGGGTATCTTGCACTATTAGCAACTACCAGTTTAGGCCATGTGATCGGATTTGGTGCTATTCTAGGGTTAGCAAATATAGGTATTCTCTAACTGAGTGAAATACCTTCAGGGTCTTCTACGGACATTAATAAAAATAATATCTGTTGAAAAATAGTAGAGACATTCCATGGAATGTCTCTACAACTGTATGTTTATGTCCCAAACTGTTATACGATCTATTAAAGAAACTAATTATTGATTGTAATTAACACGCCAAGAAAATGGATAAGCGTTTTTTCAATATATTTCCTGGATTAACTGAAGAAAAAGCAATTGCTTTGTTAGAAGCTCCTCTAGAAGAATTAGAAGATAAATCAGACCGTTATATTGCAGCAAGTCACTTAGTGAACTTTCCCAGCGATCGCTCAATTAATGCTTTAATCAAAACTATACAAGATACTAATCCTGTTTTAGAACATAAAATTGCCAGACGTAAAGCGATCGAAACATTGGGGCGTTTGAATGTGACATCAGCATTACCCACAATTCGAGGTTGCTTAGGTGATGCAGACTGCTACACTGTAGAAAATGCTGTCTGGGCAATTAGTGAAATAGGAACTGAAGACCAAGAAATTCTGGCAGAAATTGCTCAGTTATTGGAAAAACCTAGTCAAAGTTATCGTTTAATTATTCAGGTGTTGGCAAAATTTGACTATAAACCTGCCATAACCAAGATTCAGGAATTTACAGAATCTGATGATGAACCTATTGCTAGTGCAGCGATCGCTACTATTTGTCGTTTAACTGGAGACTATTCTCAAATGACAAAGGTAGTCGAATTTTTACAGCATTCTAGTGTTAACGCTAGACGTGGTTGTATTCAAGACCTGATTGATACTAAATATTATGAGTCTATTCCGAGTATTGCTAAATGCCCAGTTTCAATGGTTTTTCGTCTCCGGGGAATTAGACTCTTAGCAGAAACAGGTATTCCCACGGGTGAGATTAACTTTACTGAAATTGAAGCATTTTTAGATTCAGTTATTCGCGACCATCCCAACGATCTAGAGTTAGTTCACGAATATGACCAAACACCAGCTTTAGAGTTTGTTATTAAAGAGTTATATAGTACAGATTTTGGCAGGTGTTATTTAGCTGGCAAAACTCTTTTAGAAGTTTACCCAGAAGTTGCAGGTACAGCATTAATGGCAACCTTTGCCGAAAGCGCTCATAATGATTATGGCGCTCACTATCATGTAGTTAAACTTTTAGGTTGGCTGAAATATTTTGATGCTTACGATCTGTTGGTAGAAGCACTGCACAACACAGCACCTCAGTTTCAGAAATCTCGTGGTGCTGCTGCACTTGCTTTGGCAAATTTAGGAGATGAGCGGGCGATACCTTTGCTCAGAGAAAGTGTGAGTCAGACAAGAATTTTTGACTTGAAATATGCTTGTTTGTTGGCATTGAAACAGTTAGGAGATAGTCAAGTTGCTGAGTTGTTTGTTAATGATTCAGATTTATTGATTCAAGCTAAAGCTAAAAATATGATTTAAGTTGTAATATTTTAGTAGGGATGAGGAGTAGATACATTCATTTAATATCTACTTTTCCAACTTTAACTTATTACTATAGAAAACATTTTTGATGGGAAGATAATTTCTGTTTTTATTTACTTCTATTTTCAATCTTGTTTGGAGTTTGAGGTTCATCACTAAAAATTACTAATAAAATGTTTTCCATTAAGGGAATTCCTAATAAAGAAAACAACAGAACAATAATAAGTATTATCATTAAAAGTTCATCAAATTTATTACCTTGAATACTTTTTATTCGTGACCCTGGCTGAGGAGCTTGTTTTTGTTTTTTATCTATTTGCTTATATACTTTGCGATACTCTTTGTCTTCATTTTCATCTAAATATACTCCTTGTTTTACATTTTTTACGTCAATTAAATTTTTAAATAGGGAATTTGCATCATACCATTTTTCTTTTTTTGAAGCTGTAAAAACCTCACTTGTTAAATTTTATATATCATCTTCATTAGCAGAGTTTGGAGTCAAAATTAAGTTGGAAATTTCTGTTGAACCATACCTTATAATAGGAGTCTGGTTACTTAATTTTGCAACTTCAAGCTGAAGATATTCGTCTAACTTTTGAGGAGTGACATATCCTTTTCTAAATGCTTCTAACAGCTTGTAGGTAAAAACTTCTTGTTGAACTTTGTCAAGTTCTCGAGATTTCTCATAAGGTCTACAACTGTAAATCAATATTTCTTCCATTTCACGTATTTGAGCTTGAATTGGCTCCCCTATTTGTGAAAAACTATTTTCACGACAAGCATCTATAATAACAACAATTTTATCAGCTCCAGCTTTTCGGAGTTGCTGCCTTACATATGTAACTGAAACAGAAGTTCCACTAAGGTCTCTCTTGCTTGCATCACGAGGTAAGAGATAGTCTTCTTGATCGTCGTCTTTCCTTGCACCATGACCACTAAAGAAAAACCAAAAATCACCACCACCCTCTTCTATAAATTTTTCTTGATATTCCTCTGGTAAACCTAAAACATCTTTGATATTAGCGTAGGTAGGGCGATAATTCTCTTGTGGGGAATTATCTGTGCAACAGAAAACATGATTAAACTTTTCTTCCTTGAGCAAAAAATCTCTCATTTTCTCAGCATCATCTGCTGCATAGTTGAGCTTTAATTCAGGATACCTTACATATTTATTAACTCCAATGGTTATACCAATCTTAAACATCCTGTTTTTGTTGCCGTTTGAACTTAAGTTTAATAGCACCTGTAGTGCCACTAGCTAATGCACCAGCACCAAATAATTTAAGTTCTCCTTTTTCACTAATTTCAACTGAAAGTTCAATCTCATCCAACTTCAATTCTTTTTCTTTAGTTTCTCTTTCAGCTGTATCCAGCAGTTCCTCAATAATATTTACCTCAAATCACTCTTATGGCCAGCGCTATAATATATGATGCGCGCGCCTGGATAAATGGTGAATATATAATTATGATTCTATCTCATAATTATATACAAATAATATGCTATAATAATAGTATAAAAAGGAAGCTACGTTGTTAAGCTTTAGTGTCAATAAAAGGTCGAAAATAGTGAAAGCCAGATATAAATATCGCATCTACCCTAATCATATCCAAACTAAGAAACTAAGTCAATTATTTGGTTGTTGTAGATATGTTTGGAATCAATCATTAGCCCATTGTAATCAACTATATTCTAACGGCCAAAAGAAGCCTAGCAATTCAGAACTACAAAAACAATTCATAACTCAGGCTAAAAAAGAATTACTTTGGTTAAAAGAAGTAGCGATTCACTCCGTTACAGCAATCATTGAATGACTTAAATCAGGCGTTGCTCTAACTTTTTTCAAAGTTTTGCTGGTAAAAGGAAAGGAATTAAAGTTAAAGCACCTAAATTCAAGTCAAGAAAGTCAAGACAAACTGCAAGATTTGTAGGAGCTAATTACAAAATTGGTCAGGACAAAATCTATCTACCAAAAGTAGGTAAGATTAAAATAATTTGGTCAAGAAAACTACCTAGTGAGCCTAGTTCAGTAACTATTATTAAAGATTCAACTAATAGATATTTTGCTAGTTTTGTAGTAGAAATAAATCCTGAGTCATTACCTAAAACTGATAACACAATAGGTATAGACTTAGGTATCAGCACATTTGCTACATTGAGTAATGGCGAGAAAATATTAGCTCCTAAACCACTCAAACAAAATCTGAAAAAGTTAGCTAAGTTTCAAAGAAAGTTTGCCAAGACTGATCCTGGTAGTAACCGTCGTAAAAAACGTAGATTAAAAGTAGCTAAACTTCACGCCAAAATTAAGGATATTCGCACAGACTTCCTTCATAAATTGTCTACTGATTTAGTCAGAAATTACGACACAATTGTACTGGAAGTATGACAATGTTTCTGGTATGGTTAAAAACCGCAAATTAGCCTAGGCAATTAGTGATTTGGGGTGGAGAGAATTTAGGACTTTAACTGAGGCTAAGTGCGAGAAATATGGTCGTAAATTTAGAGTAATTGATAGATGGGAACCCACAAGCCAAAAATGCTCATCTTGTGGTTTTAGAGCAGGCAAGAAAGAACTAAATGTAAGAGAGTGGACTTGTTTAAATTGTGGCACATTCCATGATAGAGATGTTAATGCTGCTATCAATATTCGTATGGGTTGTTAGTGAAACAATTGCAGAAATAACTCAACCGATAATCAAAGTTGAGAAAACTGTAGAGCTATCAAATCCAGTACAATTATCACTTTTTGTTAGCGTAGCTCCTCCGCAGGAGGCAGAAGTCGCGGGCGGGCAGTCCGAGACGTTAAACAAGACGAGGAGAAAACGTCAGACTGGTCGTAAAAAGCCAGCAGATTTCAGTGAGTCGTCTACCCACCCTGAGTTTGAGCAGCTTAGTCTGTTTGAATAGATGGGAATCCCGCGTTGTCTCCTAGAGCAACGTCGGGAGGATGTCAACAACCTGGTCATTTCTGCTTTTAGAATATCGACTTGAACATTTCCTATTTTAGGTTTAATCTGATTGGAGACCTTTGAAATAGCTTTACCCATTGAAGATGGAAAACCAATACCTCCTTTGTCACCTCCTTCGCTATCATATTCTGCTCTGGGAGCATCAATGCTGTAAGTTATAACTTGAATAGTATCTTCAGAAATAATATAATTACTCCTTTGTTATTTTATGATTAATGCTTTAACTACTAATAAATAAAATTCTTTCAAGTTCAGATAATTTATGAGTCAATACAACCGTTATTCATACCTAGATATTGAGTCAAGGTATTCAACTATAAGTCCCATCAAAGCCAGATTTTTCCTATTAGCATCTTGATACAGAACTTATCTGAATCTAACATTCTGCTCAACTCCATTAGACACAATCTTACCTTACAGATATACAGTATGATAAAACATGGTAAAAATAAAATTAATATGCTGCACTTAATTCGGAAACTTTTCATAACAATTCTTTTATTCTCTGTATTTTGCTTGAGTAACCCATCAAATGTAATGGCTGCAACTCAACCACAAAATATCACCCCCACTCAATTAGAAGAATTAGACAATCTATTTAATCAAGCCTTAAATGCCAGTAATAACGGTGACTTTGCCAACGCCGAACAATTATGGACTCAAATCCTAGAAAAATATCCTGACAACCCTGCCATCTGGAGCAACAGAGGTAATATCAGACTCAGCCAAAACAAAATAGAAGAAGCAATATCCGATTATGAAAAAGCAATAGAAATTGTACCCTTAGCACCAGATCCCTACCTAAATCGTGGTATAGCTTATGAAAGACTCAACAAATGGTCAGAAGCGATCGCTGATTATGATCGAGTCATTGAATTAGATCCAACTGACCCAGTTGCCTACAATAACCGTGGGAATGCAGAAGGAGGATTAGGAGAATGGGAAAAAGCGACTGAAGATTACAAAAAAGCTTCTGGATTAGCTCCCGAATATGCTTTTGCTCGTGCCAATTATTCTCTAGCTCTTTACCAAATTGGACAAACTCAAGAAGCGGTAAAAACCATAAAAGGTCTGGTTCGTAAATATCCTAATTTTGCTGATATGCGGGCTGCTTTAACAGCTTGTCTCTGGGAACAAGGCAAACAGGGAGAAGCTGAGAGTAACTGGGTAGCTGCTGTTGGATTAGACCCTCGTTATCAAGACCTTGATTGGGTAGCTAATGTTCGTCGTTGGCCACCCACATTAGTTAATAGTCTGAATAAATTTATCAAAATACAGTAATTATAGCACTTCCTGCCGGAAATAGGGTAGGGGTTTGGTCTCCAAAGTCCTACGAATGAAACAGGAAGCTTCTATCCACTTCTGGATGTAACGAAAACCTTGTACTTTTTCAAGACTTAAAAAGTCTAAAACCTTTATCTGCCAATGCTTTTAGATTTAATCAGCAAGCCCTAATTATGTAGCTTTAAAGAGCTTTGCAGAAAAATTTGGTCAATTCCTTGACAAAAGCTCTTAAGTGAAGTAATAACTTGTACAGTTAGTAACTTGTTTAACAAGGCAACACTTCCCCCCAACGAAGAACCAAAAGCTATCAAAACCGATGGATGGTCGTAAGTTAAGCGACATTAAAAAATGGAATGGGTGAAGTGGAGCATGCGGGGAGCGAGCAGGTTTCGAGCCTCCAAACTTCAAAACTATGGGTCTTGTTGTCAAACAGCAAGACAATCCCTGCAACAGCCGTCACTTTAATCGGTGTGCTATACAGATTCACAGTGCAAGCTTTGAGTAGGTTAAATATTGACTGGGAAAGGAGAAACCCACACTATACCGAATGGTTAATGTGGGAGTATCTCACAAATTTGAGCTTCCTTAAATTGGTCAATATACAATTCAAGCACTGATATAACTAGATTCACCGATTTACCATACAAATCTCTGGTAAAGTTTTTTCTTTTGTCAGGAAGCTATTGTGGCAACCACCCTGCACTAAGAAGTACAGTTAAACCCATAAAAAGCACAGAGAAAGTCCAAGTAATCCGATTTAAAGTTATCTCAGCACTCTTAGTGCTAGTAAATAATTGAGCTTGTCCACCAATACCACCTATCCCATCACCTTTGGGGCTATGTAACAAGACAAATACAACAATACCTATAGCTGATATAATCCAGATAATTTCCGCAAGTTGAACAACATTCATAGTCTTCTCATTAATTAATAAAGTTAAGGTCATTCCACTAATAACTTAGTGTTGAGAAACCTTACAAACCCATTCGCACAGGAGTACGATTTTGTTTGAGATCGTACTCTGTCTTATCAATCATTGACTTTCCAGTCATTTCAGCAGGTTGAGGCAGATTGAGAATTTCCAAAATAGTTGGTGCTACATCTGCCAACCGCCCATCATTTCGTAGAGGTACTCTAGTCCCATGACCAGGAATTTTACGTCCCTCTCCTTCTATCAGTATAAATGGCACCGGATTTGTAGTGTGGGCTGTCCAAGGGTTGCCATGTTCATCCCACATATATTCAGCATTTCCATGGTCAGCAATTATTATTGCTGTGCCACCTACTTGACTAATACTCTCTAAAAGCTTTCCTAGACAATGGTCAACTGTCTGAATGGCATTTACCGCAGCATCCATTACCCCAGTATGACCCACCATATCAGGGTTGGCATAATTAATAACGATTAGAGAATAGATTTGCTTTTTCACTGCAGCGATCGCCACTTCTGTCACATCTTCTGCAGACATTTCGGGTGCTTCATCATAATGAGCTACCATTGGACTTTGAATCAATTCTCGGTCTTCTCCCTCAAATGGTTGCTCGAAACCCCCATTAAAGAAGTAAGTTACATGAGCATACTTTTCAGTTTCCGCAGTACGTAACTGACGTAGACCATGTTGAGAAATTACCTGTCCCAGAATATTATTCAAATTTTGAGGTTCAAAAGCGACTAAAACTCGAAAATTAGAATCATACTGAGTAAAAGTTAAAAATGTCAATGGTTGAATTTGTTGGCGCTCAAACCCATTAAAATCTGGATCTACAAAAGCTTGAGTTAATTGACGGGCACGATCTGGGCGAAAATTAAAGAATATTACTCCATCTCCTGGTTCTACAGCTCCAGGAGTTACTCTAACTGGGATAACAAACTCATCTGTTACACCCTCACTATAGGAATTTTGTAGTAAATCTGAAGCAGAATGACCAACTCCATAACCATCTTTAGTCATTACATCATAAGCTTTTTGAATTCTGTCCCATCGTTTATCCCGATCCATTGCATAATAGCGACCACTAACTGTAGCAATTCTTCCTACACCAATTTGATTAGTATGATATTCTATCTGTTGAAGTACCTGAACTCCTGATTTGGGATTTGTATCACGTCCATCAGTAATGGCATGAATACAAACATCAGAAATTCCTTTGGCCTTAGCCATATCTAGTAAACCTAATAAATGGTTTACATGGGAATGAACTCCTCCAGGGGAACATAAACCTATTAAATGTAGTTTAGAATTACGCTCGATCACATCCTGGCAAATCTTTTCAATAGCTTGGTTTTCTGCTATTGAGCCATCTTCTACTGCATCAGAAATTCTTACTAATTCCTGTGGAACTACTCGCCCCGCTCCAATATTTAAGTGACCAACTTCTGAGTTACCCATTTGACCTTCTGGCAAACCTACTGCTTTCCCAGAAGCTTGAATTAAAGTTTTGGGATAAGCTTGCCAAAGACTATCAATTATAGGTGTCTCACCCATAGCAATGGCATTTCCATCTTTGTGTTCTCGATAACCCCAACCATCTAGAATAATTAGTACAACCGGAGATATAGAACCATTATTCATAATTTATTACCTTTTATGCCTCATCTCGGTTTTATAATGAATAATCTCAAAATACTATAATTTAGTATTTTTTTCTCGATCGTAAGTTCAATTAATTTTATCAAAATAAAAGTTATATAATATCTTAATAAATAAAATTATAAAATCGACTTAAAGCCATTCTAGCGATGGTTTTAAGTTGATGTTGAATATATTGGGAAGAGGACTACTGCTAATTAGTCGGAAAAAAATCAAAAGTTCTGTAGTGATATACTTCTAGACTGAAAGTTAACATTACTGTAGACTTCTTCTCCTAATAAAAAATAAAATCTTATTGAGTAGAGTCAGAGTAGTTAATCTAGTTGGATTATGACCGAAAACTTTCATCAAGGGTGAGCAACACTTGATATTCTGGCCTAAGCAAACCTAAAGAAAGATTTAACCTTAATTTAACAAACAATTTCTAACCAGCATCAAATCCTTACTATTTACAGCGCTTTCCGTTTTTATGAGGTACAAAATTTTAGGTCTGAGGGAACAGGGAACACTTAACTGGGAACAGGGAACAGAAAAGAAGAAAAATAACTGTACCTCATAGATTGGGAAACTGCTGCAACTTTACCCTATCCATCATAGTTAACTTTAATTGGTATTTAAGCTATTCATTATGACTCATTCTGGCTGATATCAAATCCGGTTGAATACTTATTGTATAGTTCGGGGAGTAAGGAGGGTGGGAAGTGTGGGGGGGATAACACAGTAGACTTCTTGTAGAAGTTAGGGAATAGGTATGGAGGGAGATTAAATTGTTGATTTCATATCTTGAATTGATTTAATTAAAACTTTTGCAAGAGGTTTAGTGAAAATCTTGATTTAATTAAGGTTTTGGATTTATTCGGCCAGCCCTAATTATGTCTGATTACTTACTATAATAATTGCAAGGTTTTCAAATTACTTAGGAAGAAATTAAGATTTAAACCAAAGAGTAAGGAGAAATAAATCTTATGAAATTCTTAAAAATGATGAAATTTTGATATTGATTTGAGAAAAACTGAAAATTTTGATGATGGAGCTAGCAGAAACGCTAATATCAACTATAAAATTAAAGTGACATTGCCAAACAGAAACAAAACCTAAAAATGAGCAAGCTTTTGTATTTCGTCAGTATAGGAATATTAGCTTTCTGGATACTTAGATGTGAATCCCTAGCAGTTAATGATGAGGAGATGCAACTGATAACGTTATCAGATTCCAGCAGTTTTTATCAGCAAATCCTAGCTCAGGTCTCAGCTCCTCCATCTTCTGATTCACCATCTCCATCAGCAGAAGTTCCGGAAAAGTCCAATACAGTCGCTAACTTGATCAAATCTACCGATCCAGAAGAAAGAGAAAAATCTCTAAAACAAAATCTCGAAAATCAGCTAGATAGTATTACAACAGATCAAAGCGTTTCGGAAACAATATTTGTTCCTAGGACTAGAGATCCATTTTCTGTTGTGCCCCAAATTCCAGTACCAGAATTAACAACACAAGAAGAATCTTCAGTAGGCCAATTACCAGAGATACAAGGCCAACAATTGCCAAGTCTACCTACCCTTCCGGAAACTAAATCTCCTGTTACTTGGCAACAACAAAATGCTAGAAGAATAGTACCAAGTGACGATAGTCTGGATATAGCCCAACAAGGCCGTAGAAGACCATCACCCGCTACTTCAGTATTTGAACCTAGAAACTCTGTATTTGTAGAACGTGGTTGTTAATTTGATCTTTGATAGAACCTTACGCAAAAATTGGGTTGAAAGCCTCGCTCATAAGCGGGCTACTTTATATTACACTCAGAAAACTGGAAAAATATTCAACCGCTCTAAAAACCTGTAGCTATCGATATGGGTAGCGCACTTCACCTTTAAAACTAGATTTATTGGGTTTTGCCAAATTTTAGCTTGTGGATGGAAAAACTCTAAGCAACAAGTACCAGAGAACCAAGTTTTTTTAGGTTTAACTGTAACGTAGGGCATAAGTCCACAGGCTATTAAAATATAGCAAACGCTTGGGGAGAGAACCATATCTGGATTATACTTCGCAAGGCTTTTGATTTAAGTTGACTAAATGTTTCGCTATAGGACATGAAAGTCATAGCCTTGCGCCAGCAAACGAAAAATCATGGTTTGAGGTGAATCTCCGCGTCTAACCGCCGGAAAGTATCTCAAAAAAAACTATTTCGATCTAGTTAAGGTAGACTAGCTGCTATGAACCCTGTGTCTGAAAAATATTAACTTTAGTTGAGATGGGAAAAGGCAGATGTTAGTGAAGCTTGCTCGAAGAATTGGATACCTCGTTTGCGCAAGGGTGGCTTAAGTCAATATGAATAAAAGCTGATTTATAAAGTAAATATTTAAGAGGTTTAGTTCCTTGCGAAACTTGGATTAATTATGCCTGAGTAGAGCATTGACTTAATCAAAGAATAACGTTTTTGCCTCAAAAAGCATACTATTACACTGGCTGCACTCATGCATAAATGAAATCCATGCCTAACAAAGCTCAAACTCAATTAACTTACAGAAAACGCTCTTGGCTCAAGAGGCAGGTTATAGCAGATAGTGTTATAACTGGGGGTTAAGTTAACAGAATGCAGCTTACATGGATAGTTATAAACCTAATGCCCGTAAACTGATAGAGGTTTTTGCTAATCAGACAAAACCTCGATATCAAGATATGCGGTCGGCTTGATCGTCAATGCCTGTGGATGAGTAACCGCCGACGACCTCAGTAGAAGGCGGTCAGACCCTGCCTAGGCGTAAGACGCAAGCGGTGCGACCCCGCGCCGCCGACAGGCGCAAGGGAATGCTGACCAAGAGAGGGAACGCGCACTCCTGTGAGGGAATGCTGACCAAGAGACAGGAAGTAAACATTAAAATGTCGTTATATGACGTTTTATATCAATTTTATGAAGTAGTATAACTGGCTCAGAGCTACATGAGTTGACATCCTCCCGACGCTGCACTTGCGTGACAGCGCGGGATTCCTAACCATCGCTGATTAGGGTTTTCTGCTGCCTCTTGCAGAGGAGCTGCGCTAACAATGCACCAGCC
>JAAUYL010025649.1_pt1 | contig 17164 bp, 12 predicted proteins | sample 7278011 | NCBI WGS metagenome assembly JAAUYL01 (sample SAMN14350225, study PRJNA611818) | marine sediment metagenome | isolation source: surface marine sediment (1.8m) | place: French Polynesia: Moorea | collected 2018-08
ATTTTGTTACCAAAAATTGACATTTTGAGCAATTTTACTACAGTGGCGGGAAAATTGGCGGTTTTTGGGAAATTGTTGGCGGTTTTTTAGAAAAATTATCTGGTCACACTGTCAATTTTCAAACATTCCTATAGATTGACGAAGCCCATCATTTCCACGAAGAACCCGAAGATGCCGGCCAAGGACAGTGTCACTCTTGCGTCGACCTCCGACGACGTGGAGCTGCGAACAGTCGCGTTGCAGTCACCGTTGAACAGGACTCTGGTCAAAGACGACGCCTACACAGAAGAGGTCGTTTCCACCGAGAGAGGCAACGTCACCGTGGCCTTGAAGGGCGACCGCTCCAAGCCAGCCATCGTGACTTACCACGATCTCGGCCTTAACTACATTTCCAATTTCCAGGTAGGCTTCCAGTTCTTTGAAAATCAGAGCTACTATAACAACTTCATTTTCAGGCCTTTTTCAACTACCCTGACATGGCCGAGGTCCTCCAGCACTTTTGCGTTTTCCATATCAATGCACCAGGACAGGAAGAGGGAGCTGCTCCATTGCCAGATGCCTTTGACTATCCCAGCATGGACGACCTTGCCGAGCAGGTTAGTTGTGTCAAGTATTTCTTGGTTTCTAAATTGAACAAACCCCCAATCATTTCAGATAAATGAGGTGATCAATCACTTCGCGGTTGTGCGCTACGTGGGTATTGCCGTGGGCCTGGGGGCCAACGTGATGCTGAGACACGCCCTTCGCTACCCCGAGCGTGTCGACAGCCTGATGCTGGTCAACTGCGTCACCTCTGCTCCAGGATGGATCGAGTGGGGCTACCAAAAGAGAAACGTCAACCACCTTAGGCAGCATGGGGTCACTCAGGTTAGATATTACGTTGATATTTGTATTGTTAGCAATAAATTAAATAGATACCTGTTTTAGGCCGTCATGGACTACTTGATGTGGCACCATTTCGGGTACAACCCCGAGGAACGAGCCCACGATCTTATTAGCGTCTACCAGCACTATTTCAGCACCGATGTCAACGCTCCCAATCTTGGAAAGCTGACCGAACAGTACATTTGGCGGACGGCCGTCGACATGGCTCGCGAGAACAACCCCGACGCGCGCGGAGACAGCAAAACGCTCAAGGTCCCCGTCCTGAACGTCGTGGGCTGCTTCAGCCCCTTCGTCGACGAGACCGTGACGTTGAACGGGAAGCTCAACCCGTCCAGCACAAACTGGATGAAGATCCAGGACTCGGCCATGGTCGTTGAGGAGCAGCCCGGCAAGATCGCCGAAGCCTTCCGCCTGTTCATGCAAGGACAGGGCTACTGTCTCAAGATACGCAAGCTCTCCGCACAAGGACTCAACTGCTAATGACAAAAGCTGACCGAAATCATGAAGACAAGAGCTGTAATGATTGCTTATTTTTGTTTCGTCAAAAGAATGTAGGTATGGACTAGCCCATTTTTTAGATCGACCAGGCAAGATTTTTTTGCTAGAATCTCAAGTAACTGCTATAGATCTCTTCCTTAAGATTGCTAAAACATGCTTTGACAATTTACTCACATGCACAACTATGCATAGCTTACATATATCTACTTACAACTGGCAGAGGAATGTTGTAGCTTAGAAATGGATGACGAAGAAGAAAAGACAGACCCAGATCAATAGAGGACTGAAAGAATTGTGTAATCAAATTCACACTGTAGATGCCATATTGTTTTGAGCAATAAAAAATGGATGAAAATCTTTCTTTTCGTTTTCAGTCGACAAAATACATTTTTATTCGACCTCGAGCAAACACAAGAATTTTTCAAGTATTGAGATAGGTAGAAACTGATGATTCAATCTTGTCCACTTGAGACGTAGCTAAGGTGAACACGTTCTTGTACTTGGCCACGTGGTGGCTCAACACGGCGTCGGGATCTTTAGTGCCTTCGCAAATTGAAGTGAGATCGGCCTCCAATTCTGCTCTCAAGTGAGGCTTGGACATTTCGAATCCCATTGCGTCGTAGCCGTCACAGAGGGCAATCCCGAGTAACCCTGGCACGAGTTTGTCGTTTTGTTGGATTCCTGGAAAATGGGGTAAGTAAGAATGTACAAGCTGCAGGCAGCGTTCCAATCTTGACTGTGTGTCTCAATACCTATGTAATTTCGTTGCTTGACTGTTTCAATGTGTTCGGCATGCGTCGCGTCCGTCCCGATTCCATGCTTATCCATCAGGGCGATGAGGTCGGCCTCGGTGAGAAGTGGCGGGGGCTCCGTCTTACCTTCGACCAGGTCGATCGAGGCCGGGTTAAACTCCTGGAGCAAAAAGTTCACATGTGACTTTTTTAAACAGGGTTGAAATGCGATGCGACTGAAAACTGACGGATCACATTCAGAACAATATATACGTCGACGGACTCAGGACTCATTTCATATAGCTGGGTCTTACTTTTACATGATCGTAGTCGGGCAGCTCCTTATCGGACCACTTTTCGTATGGGTAGACTTCCAGGTAGTTTCTTTGTATCACAGTCAGGCCTTGGGCGACGAACTTCAAATGAAATAAAAATATTTTACCTGTAATTCAACAAAGAAATATCTAGTAAAGTGATCGACACAGACCTTCTCGCCGTTGATTTCTATGTGCACAGTCGTCTCTTTGCCCTTTGCATCTTGGGAAACACAGGCCAGGAAATGGCGGACAATCAACTCGTAAACTCTAGCTTCGTTCCCTAGAAAAATGAAGAATCTTTTATTTGTCTTGAAAAATAGGAAGGATAAATTTGCAATTGGCAAACCTGCTAGATTTGTTGCCAATTTTGTTGGGTGGATCGGAGGATGGGCCTGGTCAGACTTCTTGCCCTTGCGAGGGTTGGGACCCCCGAACTCTTGTAGAATCCTGGTGGCGAATTCTGTTCAGACAAAAATATCAGGACATGAGCAACGAAAGCATACTTCTGACAGTTATCACCTCCCCATCGGTTGTCCGGAGTCTGCAGCTCAATGAGTGGCCTCAGGTTGAGTTCCTTGGGGAAAATGTTCGTCTCCGTTCTAGGGTAAGATATGTAGCCCGATGTGTACAGCTTTTCCGCGATCTTCATGGTCTCTTTCGCCGACAGTCTCAGCTTTTTGGAGCCCAACTTTTCAAGCTCCTTTAAGGAAAAAAGATGGAAACCAATTGTGAAATCATCTTTACAAAACCAGTACCACTGTATCCATCGGCAACGGCCTCCACTTGCTCTTGGGCTTACTCTTGACCTCCTCCACTTTGGCTTTGGGATTCTCGTCACAGATGTCTTTGTAATTGAGGGCAGCGTCATGATCAAAGAGACGGACTCGTTTCCAATTGAAGTCTACTCTCGCGCCGTCCTTCGTGTGCGTGACCTTCAGCTTCCAGAAGTCCTCCGGGACGAAGTTCTCGATGGCCTTGTACCTTTCGACGACGAAGCCAACGGTTGGAAATTGACAACTGCCATAACTGATGAGATGATCCTTGAGCGCGGCGAATCTCTTCTGCAGCCGCATAGTCTGAAATCTCGTGAAAGCGGCTCCGATTCGCAAGTCCAACTCTTGGCGGACATCGACCGCCCGGCTTACTCGAGCGTCTGGTTGGACCTGTCGACAAAAAGATTTTTGTATTTTCATGTCAAATGGTAACCTTTATTCTTTACCAGTGTCCTAAGAGCTCGCTCCACGGACGGGCGAGTGATTTCGGAGAACTTGGCACGAAGAATTTTCAAGTTGGGTTTCACAGCCTGGCAGACATCTATGACCTCGAAGCCAATATTCTCTCCCTCGCGATCGCAATCCGTCCATATAATCAGCCACTTGGCGAACTTTGCCTCCCTCTCCAACGTTCTCTGTTGAACAATTTATTAGATTTATGACAGAATCTCTATCGTAGAAGCACTTGTATACCTTGATCTTAAGCCCGCTCTCGTCCCGACAACTTTTTAAGACAGGCAACTCAAAAAGCTTCACAGGATCACACGAGTACCACTTTCTGTACTTTTCTTCGAAGTCGTGGTTGAGCAAATGCCCAGAGACAGAAGTCATTTTCATGTCGCACTGATGACCGTCTATCTCGTACTGAAACTCGTAGATCTTATTGAACTTAGACAAGCCCTCTTTCTGCAATGACAAGACAGATTATAAAATTGTTTTGTGCTTTGCAAGCATCGGTTATAACTTACACGTTGGCTGCGTCCCCGAGATAGGAGTTCGGCGATGTTCTTGGCCGCATCATTCTTCTCTGCCACATTCAACACTTTAATTCTCGGTGGCATGTTTGATTCTGTGTTGGCATAACTTCTGCTCGAGACCTTCACTAAATGCACCGACTGTCTTATCGTGTTCTTGATCCTCAACATTACATGTCAAAATTCATTCCGATTCCTTAGACAGTCATTCAATCAAATCCAAAGACAAGCCAGCAAGATAAGAAATCTTCAAGATTTTAGAAGATTTCGATGATTTGGGATGTTCTTGTTTACAAGTTTCAGTTTGTTTTTCCCGCTAGAAGTGTTACCAGGTTTGGCTTTTTTCTTATAAGAAACTGTAAACGACAGCCTTATTGTGATGGTTAACGAAAACTTTTAGACGCAAAACAGGGCAAACACAGATGTAACCCCTTGCAAAAACAAAACAAACTAAGAAATCTGTCATAAGTCAAGTTACGTAAAAGAAAAGTAGGATTTCAAAAAATTGGAATCGGGCAGAAGAATATCAAAGACATTGGGTTGAACAGTGACCTAGTCGTCAGCCCCGATTTTCTTTGGAATAAACAAACCACACCACACGTCATTATGCCTTTGTCGCGGCTACAGCGATTGCCATTGCTCGTAAATCGATCTTCTTTGACGTCTTGCAAATTGTAAGTCCAAGTCCCCAACGGTTGGGATTGTGCATCTTACTTTAAAAGTCGTGTCCGAAATCTTTCAGATGCTCAGTTAGGCTCAAGTCGAGTGACATAGAGCCTGGTGCGAAAATAATCGATCGAAAGGAGAAGACATCTCGATCTTATTTCAACGCGGAAACAGCTAAATCAGATGAAGACCGTGAACGGCCAATACAATTCACAACATCAGCGGTGAGCCAAAAAAGTTGCTTTTCACACTTCAGGCTGACAATAATCTCTGATTTCCAGGCTCACAAGGCCCGCTCGGAAAAGCTGGGACTGGGCTCTCTCGGCAAGAAGTCAGTCTCCTATTCAGACAGACCGAAACACGAGCAAACAATAGTCGTGCTGTCCATGTTTATCTTTTTCGTCTACTTCTTCATCCTCCGTGAGGAGTCTGACGTTGACGACATCCTTTACGGGGGTGAGACGACGCTCTACGACAAAGTCCCTGGGCTCGAAAAGTCCGAGTTGCTGTCCAAGATCAGCTACTACGAGAAGGTTGGCCGTGATCCCACAGCACTCTACACTCAACTAGTCGAGCTCGAGGCTCGCGAGAAAGCCAAAGCTACAAACTGAACTCATAGTGCAACTAACTTACTAGGTTTATTAGGAAACAAAGTCTTAAGACAGCAGTTATTAAATGCTAAAGTACATAACGTCGTCATGTTCTTTTTCGTCAGCTCTGGGTCTTCCTGGAGGCACGACCTGCATCTCGCGGCCCAGTTCTGCTGTCATCCTTTCGTAATTGGTTGTCTGATAGCCGTTGCCTAAATCGACAACATGTTATAGATTTTTAAAGTTCAAAATTCGGGAACAAACTTACCACTGACGACAGTATTGATGATCTCTCTTGTGTGACGCTTCATGCGTCTTAAGAGAACAAAGTGCGACATGACGGAGTAGATGAAGAACGCGTTGAGAAGGAAGATTAAGACAACGAAGGCCCCGTGTGTGGCGGACACGTGGCCGAGCTGATTCCCCAAGGCCAGGATCACGGTGGTCACCACTCCCACGGACAACGCAATGAACTGCTCAGTCAGCCATGGGACAAAGTACAGGCTCTTGTTCTGAGGATGAGCATATTTTTTTCTGTTCGAGTTTGATTTCTCAATGAGTAAGATATCTAGATAGGTACTTACTTGACGAGATCCCATGGCCAAGAGGATCGAGAGAGCGAACGTTACCAACGACATGACGACCACTAAAGCCGTTGTTCATATACCGTAAATGAAGAAAAATGGAAAAACATGAAAATTGACTTGAATTTTCTTACTTTTGATGCCCTGTGTTGTAATGTGCTTTAGAGCAGCCTCGTGAAGCTCGTTCTTGGCCGGGCTGATGGTGCCGTTCTTGATCTTCTCCGTGATCGCGAACTCCTCCTCGGCCTCGACCATGGAGGCCTCCTCCTCATCCACCTGCTGGTTGACAAACTCCTCAACGGCATGCTTGGCCCCAAAGATCTTTTGCGGGTTCTGGATCATCACGAAGCCATAGATGAGGGCGATAAAGGAGAAGATCTATGAAACAAAATGAGTGATGAATAATAATCAGTATGACGAAAATGGAGCTAAAATGTTTAAATAACCTACACAGCAAATGGCCGCGATCGTGGTCGTCTGAGTTTTGAGGTCGACAAGACCGCAACAGCCTCGCTTGGCCCACATATTGCTGCCAATGGATCTTTGAAACAAAACAGGAAAACTTTTTTCTTCGATTGGAATGTGTTTAAGGCACACGTAAGTGACAATGATCTGCGCGATGACTGAATGAAGAACCGACCGCTAAAGCACAAAGCTATACACGAACGATAACCGATGATAAGAGTAATGATAAGGACAAGAGCAAGAGCCTGGCGAGCAACTAAATATTTCAAGCAAAGCAGGTTTGGATGACTAATCCAACATTAAGAATCAGCAGGTACGGGATTAAACTCAATCAACACTTGTCTTGTTTTCTTCAGGGCAACATTTTCATCCTTGACATCCTCAGCAGTACAAATAAATGTGCAAAAAATATTTGGCCGCTCTCTTAAGATTTATTTATTTCATTTGATTATTTTTGTTTCCTTGGTACCCCAGTAACATTCTTTTAATTTTATCGTATTCACAACATAATAGTTTTAGGATTTTATGTTTTATTTTGGCATATCATGATTGGTTGGTTCATTTTCATTTTCAATTATTAATTTAATAAATATGACGATCAAATTTTGCTATTTCGTAAATTGGACCTTAGTTGGTTTCACATACACACCGACAATAATTTGGTTCTGATTTCACGGATATTTCTCAATCTACTCAGGAGTCTCGTCAAACAGGGACATTGGGATCGGCTTCTCTTTGGCGTTGGAGGTCTTCTTGGCGGGGATCGGGCTTTTGACAGTTTTCATGTAAGTTTTCATTGACGATTTCGGGGTCTTGCCCTGGCTCGACCACCAGGTTTTGGTACGTTGGAGGGGCGGCAGGGTCTGCTTAGACACCGCACCCGGGGTGGCCATGCTTTTCGGCGTTTTGTTCTTGAAAAACTTGTTCGACCCCTGAATGGGGGTTGAGCTGGCAGTCGGCCCTTGGAGAGAAAATCGGCCTGTACTGCCAAACACCGGGGAGAACGGGGACGGGGCCTCGATCAGCTGGGACTTGAAGTTGGCTGGAGTGCTCTGGACAGTCTTGGTCCGCGTTGATGGGTCGGTCGTTGGCATTTGAGGCTGGGGTTCCTCATGTTCTTTGCCGCCGACAACTTCCTCTTCCTCCTGGAGAAGAGCGTCCCGTTTTTTCTCCGCATCGGCAATGTCCTTTTCTAGTTGCTCAATCTCGGGCAACAGGCTGGCGGCCTTCAACTTCAACGGTCTAATCATTTCCTCGTGAACTTTGATGATCTCGGTGCATCGATTGGCTTGGCGCTCGGACAAATCTCTGAGCTTTTCGTCGCACGTGGCCACCTCCTTCCCAAGGGACTCAATTTCTTCCTGTGTTTCTAGGATCTTCTCTTTCAGCGCATTCTCGTCCTCGAGAGGCTCGCTGCGATCCTCTTTCAGCATGGTCAGCTTCTTGGTCATGTCAACGATATCCGCTTCCAAATCAGACTTTTTCTTCTGGTCATTCTTAGTCGTCAAGGACTGAAGCTTGTCCTTCAATTTAGTCATATCACTGACCACCCTCGCTTGCTGTTGTCTCAACGACTCCAGTTTGGTAGCAGCCTCCATACGAGCAGAGATGGTTGCCTGTGCATCGCGAACGGCCTCGTCGATTTCCTTGCATTCTTGGTTGGCAGTCTCCAAGCTGATACCCAATTGTTGGTTGCAAGCTTTTTCCAGCTCAGCGCATTGGCTTTCGAGCTTGGCCCTTTCATCGGCGACCAGCTGTAATTTTTGCTTCGTGTTTTCAATATTTTCCTGTTCTTTCCTCTGACGCTCCAAGGTCTCCTCGTACTCCTTTTCGAGTTCAGAAATCTGCTCATTGCGAGCCTTCTTCTCTTTTTCCTCCTTCTGGAGCTTTTCAACTTCGGCCTCCAGGAGGACTCTCTCTTCGCCAATCTGTTGCTTCTGCCTCTTAAGCTCAGCGATGTCGTTCAAGGATTTCTTGTGGGCCTCTTCAGCACCGGCCAAATTCTTCTTTGCCTCCTCAAGTTGTTCCAGAAGCTGCGACTTTTCATGTTCCCTCTTTGACACACCAAGACTGAGGGACTTGACTTCGAGCTCCTTGTGGCACAGCTCATCTTTGAGATCTTCATAAGTCTTCTCCTTCTCAAGCAGGAGCTCTTCTTGAGACTTGAATCTCTCCTCAAGGGCCGTGGCTCTCCTCTTTTCGCTGGAGACTTCATCGCCCAATGCAAGGATCTTGTCCTTCTCCAAGCGCACCTTCTTTTCGGTGTCGTCTTTGGCCTCGGCGTAGCTTTCCTCGGCAGATTTAAGCACCACCTCTTGGGATTCTTTCTCGGCGAGGACTTCTTGTTCGCGTTTCTCGTCTCGCTCCAAGGCCTCGGAGCGTTCTTTCTTGAACGATTCGATGCTAACAGCATCGGCCTTGATTGCGTCCCGCAGCTCATTCACTTGCTTCTTCAATTCGGCAAGCTTAGGCTCCTCTTTCTCGAGGGAGGTCTGTAGGGTATGGAATTTGTTCTCGCGCGCCTTCCATTCGGGCTCCTCTTTGATGACCGACGATTGGAGTTGGCCGAGAGTTCGTCGAAGGTTCAGTACAGATTCTCGAATCTTCGCCACATTCCCATTTTGACGGGACAATTCGAATCTGAGGGCATCCTTGTTGGCCTTGCGACTGACCTCGTATTGGTGGATGCGCATCATCTCCTTCTCAAGAAGGTATTCGGACGTCGCGCACGCCATCATGGTTGCTCGCTCAATTTAGATCGGTGGAGAGTCGTGTCTTGAGGCCGATTAGCGATTTTAGGCCGATTGTATTCAGTTTTCAAGTTTGGGAATTTTTTGACGCTAACGGATTTTCAGATTTTGCAACTTTTTTAAAGAAAGACAAAACAAAATTCCGAAAAATAAAACAAGACCGAGTTTGCATTATTTTTTTCCGCTAGCTTAAAAAGCACGAAACATTTCTTTTCTTAATAACAAAAACACCAAAGTTTTGGACCGTCGAGTCAATACGCAGATTACAAAAAACACAAAGGGGGTCGCAAGGTCTAGAACTTTTTCTTTGTACGCATTTCTTGTGAAATAACGCAAGGATTGAAATAATTATGTATGTGTGGGCTTGTGCGTAGGTTCATTTCATTATTTAAATAGCTGAGGGAACTGAGAAATACTGAGAGTATCGAAATTTACTACAGTTTTCTCATAAATTCTCAATTTCGCTTCATATTGCTGAGTTGGTCTCAACTGAGTTTGCGACTAAATAACCCTTCGAGCTGTTCCTCTTTACTTAAACCCTCTTTGATCATTTCTTTATTTCCTATGACCTTGAACATTTCTTACTTAACAGCTACTACACGGATTTATTCTCAGTGACATGTTTAACAAGGTCACGGCCGATTATATTAATGTCCTCCTTGATCTCTTTCGTTTTCTCCTTTCCATCTTTTGAAAGCTTGACTCCCAAAACGAGCGTATCGCGGTTGAAGTAGAAATCTGCTACCCGTCCAAATGAGGCCTTGACCTCAGTGAAGAATCTCTCGAGTGGGTCGTAATCGGTGACAGGAAAACTCTTCATCGATTCTCCTCCTAGGCTGGGTTGTCTCTCAACAATTCCTTGTCCCGGTCGGGGAACATGATGGCGATGTAGATAAACGGTAAAATCGTAAACATGTTCGCTGCCGCCATAGCCTCCATCGGTAAGACCGTCAAAGTTCGGAGCAGCCTCTTCCGGCGTGAACATCTTGTGCAGCGTCATCCTGGCGCAGTTAATCAGACGCCGAAAGTGTTGTGGGTTCAGCGATTTCGTGTAGATCGACGGTTTGTCCTCGTGAGGAGTCACGATGCACAGATCAGGCAAGGTGGACCTTTTGTTGGAGAACGTCCACTTGAACGCATCGAGGTTGGAGAAGTCTTCGGCCTCGGAACCGACGAAAATCGGTGTCGTCTTGAAGTCAGTCATGGACAGCAACCGCAAAACAGCCAAGAGACCGGCCTCGATTGTGACGGGAGTCTGCTGTGTCCCTTTGAGTTTGTCCAAGTTGCTGTACACTGAGGCCACGATGAGGTCGAGGACGACCTCCGGGATCCCAACGCCACCACCTCCGTCGGACAGGAAGTTACTCGCCATCCACCTGTGTAGGATCGAACAAACCCCGGAATAGCTGGTGTGCTCCTGAGAAATTCTGGCCAAGAGCTCCTGGAGGCCGTGGACTTTTGATTTGTCGTCGTCCTGTAGGAGAGGCTTCACACGAACGCAAAACATGGCGCCCTGAAAGACCACTTTCAATTCTCCGCCACTCGTCACCATCGTCTGCAGTTGCAGATCTTCGGCCAGGATAGTCCTCAGCTTGAGCACATAGGCCATGCGCAGCCTGGCGAACACCTCCTCTCTCAAGTGCGACTTCTGGGTGATCTCGACCTCGATTAGCAAGGATCGGCGCACCTCGGGCGCGTTGACGTTCTTCTCGGCGGGCACCAAGTACCCGTCCATGTCCTTGACGATCTTGCTTGTCGTCGACATCTGAACGTGAGATCCGCGAAGAAAATGATCGTGGCCATTGGCAAAGCCTTTGTACAGGCTGCTGCAGATGGCACGGACATTTCGCAACGGCAAAGTTGTTTCACAAGCTCGTCGCAGAAGGGTCGTGAAGTTATCGGCAAGACTTCTCAAGCTCGCCAGTTGATCATTGGCCACTTTGGCTTCAACGAGGACGCCTTCGCTCAAGGAGTGGAATTTCGAACCAACCTCGGGATAATGGACTTTCAAGACGTGCTGCAACTTAACCATAGGAAAGTAGGCTAAACCATATGGACTGCTCAGCGCGACCGTCTCGTGAGTCTGGCCATTTTGGAACCGCCGCAACTGGCAGTGGGACTTCCCCCAGAGCTGATAGAATTCGCGAATTTCTTCGCTGCTCCTCCCGTCCACTGTTTCGGGCCCAAGTATGATCCCGTTTTTCTCTGAGCTCAACGAATCGACCTTGTGTCCTCCGGGGAGTCCTTGACGCAATGAAATTCCAACCACTGTTCCGTTGTCGCCGCTTGCCTTGCAAAACACAATTGAGCTCTCGTCGGAAGTGGCTGCAGGCACAATGGCTCTTATCAGGCCGGTGGCTCCACGCACAACATCCTTGTCGGTTGTGTCAAGGTGTAGAATCAAGTCAGTCTTGCTGAATCGGTCCAACTTTTCCAAGGTAGATTCTTGAGTAACTTGTTGCAACCTTTTCTTCTTGGACTTCGACGACGACTGTTTTCCCTCGCCCTTCTTCCTCTTCAGTGACATTTTCGTTACAAACCAATATGGACACTATTTTGTCTCAAGAAAGTCTGGGTTAATCCTTGCTTGAACCAGGACCTGAAAAATGAGGACACGTCTTGATCCAAATCCCAAATGCAGTTTCGGATAATTCGGAGTGTTCAAGATCACAGCTCACGCTTGCGCTGCAGGCTCTTTTGTTTGTTATTGTTGTTGTTTTGATTTCGGGAAGCCAGGTTAAGATCGAAAAAAATCACTGGTAGACATCAATCTTTGGATAAGTGGAATGGAAACGAACAAGCAAAAAGAAAGAATATGGTAACTTTTAAGAAAAATTCAAACGTAAACTTAAAATATCTACAGGTTTAGGACAAAATAATGGCTTAATGATGGCTTATCGATGTGTTTCAGAATTTCGCCGTAAGTTTTGCGGGCCACGGCGGCTAGATTTGTCGATCTTAATATGTTCCATTCTACTACTACCGGACATTTCGTTCAAAAAAAGGAAAAGCTCTTCCTCGACTTCGACAGAAAAAAATATCAGGTTTGAAGGTTGGGAATTATAGCAAGGCAACCCAATCCGCTAAATTGTGAAAGTAAAAGAATTCCTCAGAGTATCATGAGGTGGTGCAGGTGGCCAAAGGAGGTGTTTTATCAGTTGGAAACTCGAGGAACAGAGTAAATCTGGAAGTTTCATGAAGTTTTCAAGTTGAACAAATGGAGTTGCAACACGTCATCCTGAAGAGAAAAAGTGAAGAAAACTTTTAGTTTGCGCCAGTATTGATCCCGATCATGTTCTCTGGACGACAAGGGGGCGGCGGTGGAGGCCGTGTTCCTCAGCTCGGCCTTCTTTTGCTGGCCTACCAACTTCTCGCCGGCATTGGGCTTACACGAATCCCGCCAGTCACATTGGCTGCCATTGGCTTGCAGGTCGGGCTGTTTCTAAGAGGTCTGGCAAGCTACCTTGGCCCATGGACATTGTGGTCGACCTCGAAAGTGTGCTTGGACGCGAGCGCCATCATAGGTCGCCACGAGTTCTACAGAGTCTTCACTGCCCCTCTGTTTCACGGCAGCGACATCCATCTATACTACAACATGGTGTCCCTGGCCTGGAAGGGAATCCACTTGGAAAGGCGCCATGGGAGCATCATCTACGCCGCCATGTTGATGTTCTTCGCTTTCGCCACCGGCTGGATCTACGTTGGCCTAGCGACGATGGCCGCACGCATTTTTGAAGACCCGAGCTACATGAAGCAGTGCGCCGTTGGCTTCTCCGCCATCCTGTTCGCCCTGAAGGTACTGGTGAACGACAGCGACGGGGATTTCGGCTTCTTCTCGGTGCCGAGGAAAATGGCCATCTGGACGGAGCTCCTTGTAATACAAATATTGGTGCCGAACGCCTCTTTTATCGGCCACCTCTCTGGCATCTTGGCCGGGATCGCAGTCGCCCACCTCATCCCAGCCGTCTACGAGCTCACCGTCAAGGGCCCCCTGACCTACTTGAGACGCTACCCAATCACGTTCTTCACGAGCGCCTTTCTCGCCGGCCTCCACATGAACTGGATCTCCAAGCCCTGGCCGACAAAGATGTTCTGGAGTTCGGGCACCGCGATGGTCTGCTTGAACGCCAACCACATCGTGATCAAGCAGGACTGGTGGAGGCTCGTCTCAGCCCCCTTGGAGCACGCTGGAGACGTCCACTTTGTGATCTGCCTGGTGTCATATGTGCTCAAAGTACACCGGTTGGAGAAGCGGCAGCCGTTTTTCCGTTTGATCCTGATCCTGGCCACTTCCTTGATCTCGACGAGCATAGTCTACGTTGTCGCGTCGCAAGTCCTATCCGAGCTCCTCGTTGGCAACCCGCTAATGGCGAGCGAGTGCGTCCAAGGCCTCTCAGGAACCCTGTTCGCTTTGAAGATCTTGATCTTCGCGTTGGACGACTTCCGGCTCGATTCCAATCTCATCTTCGAGCTGGCCGAACTGCTCATCTTGGCGGAGAGGAGGACACTCGTGTACCACGTTTCGGGGGTCTTCGTCGGCTTCTTGTGCTGGACAATGTTGTGCCAAAACAGTCCATACTTCCCCGGCCAAGGTCGACGTCTCGGAAACGGAGGTCCACCCCGGCGGTGGACGCGTAGTTGGGGGTACGCGAATTACGAGCCCGAATACTACCGTAGACACCAGATGAACAACAGCAACCCGTTGGACGACAGTGGTGACTTGGCCGACTCTTCAGGGTAAGAGCAGCACGTTTTGTCGACTTTCTTTTAATTGCGCTAATTCAGAATTGGCTTAGTTACTCACAGGACTGAGGCAGATGCCAGCTACGACACTGACGTTGACGAGGAAGATGATGAGGAGATCCACGAACGATTTGGGCGTAGTGCCACGCCCTCTCCCAGCATGACTCCGATGGTGAGAAAGCGAAGAAGCCCACCCCCTCCGATGAGAATGAACAGTCAAAATCTTCCTCCTCCCCCGCCCCCCGACCATCTGATGGCCTCGGGGTCCTACCTGCGGGCGTCTCAGTCCCCTCTTAGTGAGGAGGAGGAGGCATGGTTAAGCAACAGTGAATCTCCCCCATATCCAAATTGACTCCCAAAGCATATTATTTTTTATCCCGCCAATGAAATGGAACTGTTATCGTACAATTTTTAGGAACTTGTAACCCCCTCAACAAAATTGCAAAGAAGTGAAAAACCAAAAATTAAATTCTTGTTGCAGCTGTGATATTACAACTATCTAAACATAATCTACCGATATGCTAAAATAGTAAACCAATAAAAAAATAAGGGAAATCCACTTCCCCATTCATTGCGGTCCCATTTTGAATGAGAATCCTCCCACAAGGATTTCGAGTTCAGCCGCTAGGTAATTGCTTTTTAATTGCCATTTATAATCGCGGTTTGATTGTCGATCGACTTAGCGTAGAAAAAAATGATGCAGTTGAGGAAATTACTCAACAAGTCCCACGGGAAAGCATTTTTGCCATCAAAAGGGGTCGAGAATTGTGATCATGAGCGCCGTTGGCGCCGTCGAGCGCGAGTAAAAAAATCCATTTTAGGAATACATGGTTACATTGGAGGTTCTTGTCCTTTGTAATTTCCCATTTTCGAAGATTTTTTTAATCCGAAAAATGCGGGAAGAAAGGACCTAATAGATTATGATTTGCCCCTCATAATTTCACATATTTTTGCGATATGCATAATAACCCGTGAAAAATACACCAAGCAAAAAAGAAAAGAGTAGGTTAGGAAGAATCGAAAGAGAATATATTTGAACAAAGTCGCTCTGGGTGAAGACTAAAGACAAAGTTAAAACAAGCGTATCGAATCCCAATGTCTCATGTGTGCACAGTTGTGAGTTGTGACTGTGTATGTGTCTGACTCTACTCCAGATCCCCCGGTTTTAGCTTCAACTCGGTATAATCAAGTAAGTCGACTGACGACGTTGCCGCGCTCAAGAGAATATATAGTTAGGTTAGTCTCAAGGAGAAATGCGAACTGGAACAAGGCAAACGACAACGACAACGACCGCTCGGCCGCCGCCAACCTTCTTCTGTTCTCGTTTTTCGTGGGAACCGAACGTTGGTGAGCATTGAGCAGAGCACCCCCTTCGGCTTCAGCTTTTGCTTACTATATAAGTACTATACATAGATTCCTTGGAACTGCTCAAGATGCTGGAGGAGGGGGAAAAACTGGTGAAACTGTAGTGAACCAGATATTATGTACAAGGATATTATATCTGTTATTTTTGGGCCAGCACAAAATGTATATTACGATGCTGTGCACGTACACGTCCCCAATTTTTGACTCTTCTGCATCGTCTTTTAGTTGTATTTTTCGTGACGACAAGATCACAAAGAAGAGGTGGAGCAAGATTTGTAGCTCTAGATAGATACTTAACAAGAATCAAAGAGAGACAGTAATTTGCAATGTTTTCAATTAGACCGACGAACCGACGGTGGAACATTAACGGAATTTGAGGGACCGCATAGCTTCGCCTCATTTTTTGTTTGTCTTAGTGCAATTTCACAAGTTTTTAATTTTTTCAAGAAAGAAAATCTTACATTAATTTCCATTATGGACCCAACACATTTGAACGGACACCAGCCTCAACCAATAATTTTAAAGCATGAAGAGTTCGAAACCGGCGAGGTCGGCATCGTGCAGTTGACTCAGCTCGGTGGAGGTCCTCCCCTGGGCGGCGTCTCGGACATCCTGACCTTTCCTCAACCCCACCCCGCGGGCGTCCCTGTAGCCGATCTTGTTCACGCTGCCCAGGATCCTGTGTCTTTCGCTACGGCGGGCATACCAGGCTTCGACTTCTTCCCGACCCCTTCGCCGTTGGTGACCTCGACGACAACAACTTTGCCACGAGACGAGTTCTTGCCTTCGACCCAGCATTTACCCGAAATCGCTCCCACGGGCACCACCGTGTTCAAGAGCATAGTCATCGGGCCTACGAATGATTCGCCGGCGGACAGGGACTCTCCATTAGAAAGCAGCACGATCTCAACATCCAACCTTGGTGAAATGACCTCGGACATGGTTGACATCAAGACTGAAGCGACCCCTCCTCAAGAACTGCTCACGACAGCCAAAGGCCGGAAAAGAGCATCAAGATCAGCCTCCTGTTCCTCATCGTCCTCATCGTCGACAACATCGAAGAAGTCGGCGATAGGCAAGAAGAAGCGGTTGAGCAATGACGCTAAGAGTGCTCGACACAAAAAGCTAATCTCACCCGAGGAACTCAATCAGCAGAGGAATCAGGCCAACATTCGCGAACGACAGCGGACGCAGTCGCTCAACGACGCCTTCCAGAACTTGAGGCAGCGAATCCCGACCCTGCCATCGGACAAGATGTCCAAGATCCAGACGATCAAGCTGGCCGTCGACTACATCGGGTTCCTCTTCAACGTGGTCAATAAGGACGGCGAGCCCGGTCCCGGCGGCCACGTCAACGGGGCCTTCGAGAAGCAGGAGCTCAGCTACGCCTTCAACGTCTGGCGAATGGAGGACGTGATGAGAAACGGCTCTTCAAAATCGCCCACAAAAATGCAAGAAAATTAGTAGTTTTTTCTGTATACAATTAGTTTTGTAAATAGCGAAAGAAGCTGCAAAATCATGACTCGCCATCCCCAAAAAAACATCTGTCAGACATATCATTGTTTATCAAATACTGCAAACACCCCAATGCCCAATTTTAATGCATTTTCTCGTAGACAATACACCAATGCACTGAGTACTTAAACAATTGGCACTTCCTTTGTGGAGGACTGTTTATTGACTGGTTCCTCCTGTTAGCTTAATCTGCATCATACTTGATCTTACGAGAGGAATCGGTGATCATGTCCGACTTCTCGGGATGGGCGTGCTTATAATCACGGCTGTAGTTGCTGTTTCCCATAGGCGAATTCCATGGTCGCTTC